>Ga0307982_1000095_pt1 | contig 65087 bp, 24 predicted proteins | sample OrgLakmetagen989_FD_201847 | JGI IMG/M metagenome (GOLD analysis project Ga0307982, IMG submission 201847) | Saline water microbial communities from Organic Lake, Antarctica - #989 | ecosystem: Environmental > Aquatic > Non-marine Saline and Alkaline > Saline | place: Antarctica: Organic Lake... | reverse complement strand
GTGTGTCTCAAGGCAGACCAAGCCCACCCTCCCTCTCTGGCTCCAGGGGTTGCTGCCCCCCCCCCCCCCCAGTCTGGCAGCGCACAGCAGCTCTGTGTGTGGCGCAACATCAACCCACATCAAATCAGCACTAGAAGCACGTGGTCCCTCGGCCTCCTCCATGCGCACGGGCCGTGGGAAGCTGTCCTCACCCCGTGGACCTCGTGGGCTTCAAAATAGGGCTTCTGTGCCAGGTGGTCAAATCGTACTATCTGACCAAGCTTGCGATTCGAACCTAGCAGCAATTGTTGAAACACTTGTCCGCCCTGAACACCACCTGGGCATTAGCGTGCTGCAGGCTTTTGTGTGTTACAGTTGGCAAATCTTGTCGTGGATATTCATTTCAAAACGGGCCAGGGCGTTATACAAGAAAACCGCAATGAACGCCGCGAATAGTTGGGCGTGCTCCTGGGAGCCTTCGTTGAAGCTGCTTCTCGTTGATGAAGCACCCCTGCGGCCAAATACCTGTATAACACGCACGCGAGGCTTGCAGCTCCAGGGCTGTGTTCTCACTTCAGACCAGAGCAAGTTTTAGTTACCCCAACATTCATTTCAGATGCTTACTGGCCTGGTCGGCTCCCAAAGGTCGTTATATTTGTTTGTTTTGGGGGGTGCGTTGTATGGCTCGCGATAGCCACAATCGTCAATTCCACCTGCGCCTCCACTTCCATTACTGCTTCCAAACCCTTGAAAGCATCGACATATACCGGTGTTGTGGTCGCAAATTCCGCGACCTGAGCATTCTGCGTTTTCTGTGGTTCCTTTGACAACCTCCGAGGCTGACGAGCCTCCAAACGACAGGTCCGTCCCTTCTCTGTATCCTGGACCTCCAACAGTTATTGGTGGTAAGTCGCCATTCTCCGTATCAAAAATGATGTGAATGATGGTTCCAGCACCAGTTGTACACGCCTGGTCCAAAATCGGGGTTGATTCGAATGTTACATCTCTCAGGTGGCTCACCGAGCTGAGAGCCTCCAGCGCATTTTGCACCTCTTGTGCCGTGGCTGTGTATGCAATGGGTGCCGTAGTCTGTTGCCGAAACTTGAGCTGGAAAGTTGGTGGGGTTGAAACAGTGCCGATGTACCTACAGGTCAAGCTTTGGACCTCATCTTGCTGTCCTGTTGTCGTCACATCGTCCCCAGTCGGACACACTTTTAGTGCGCAGTCATAACCTTGCCAGCCTGAGTCACACAGGCACCCAAACACTTTGTCATAGTCCCATGTAGCTGCCAAATTGGGAGTCATACCATAACTGGCATCAACTGCATCCCCGTTGAGTTGAGAATACTCAGCCAGTTCTTCCATTTTGAGGCAGCGCCCGTGCCCATTGCAGACACCGAGCTCTGGCAATTTCCCAGGGCAAGTCATGCGCTCGCAAGCCTCTCCTTCGAAAAGAGGCTGACATTCGCACATGCCACTTATGCGGTTGCAGATACCCTTATTGCTGCATTCAGCAGGTGAGTGTGCCACATCATCCGCAATGGGATGGTCGAACCACGCGTTTGAAAAAGGGCAAAGGCGCTGTGAGCAATCCCCCCCCTGCCAGGCCTCACTGCAAGAGCAAGTATATTCTGGGTGGCCTGTGCAAATCCCGTGACCACTACACTCAATGCCAATCCCTGGGCAGCTAGTAATGGGGTCTTTGTCGTGACCGCAGTCACCGCGCGTTCCAGGGTTTCCACGCCCGTCGCTGGAGATGAAGCCCGTGAAGCATCGGCAGTGACCAGTAGACACATCACATGTTCCCCGGTTGCTGCAGAAGGATGCCTCTTTTGTTGATGACACCGACGTTAGGGTTGCTCCGTCGCCACTCCTTGTCAACTCCCCCCCCGCCGATGCTACCTGAATTCTGGAGGCTTTTGTTGCATCAAGCTCTGACCCATCTGGGTTGAGAGGTGAAAGCTGAGGCAGATCACCGAATTCAGACAAAAATGTTATCTTGACGACGGAGTTGCTGCGAGGGGTGCCAAATTCGTTACACAAGGCTGTGACAGAGTTGTCATGGCTATCAAATTCAACCTGCACTGCTCCTATGGTTGACAACGCTTGAAGTTCAGATTCTAAATCCTCGGCAGTCATGTCTCCTGAAAGTGCATGTGTTGTTTCGCCATCGAAAGACAGCGTAAATAAAGGTGTTGATGTTGCTAGAAAATCGCATCGGAGCAGCTGAACCGCGTCTAATTGTCCTGTGGTCATAGGGTCATCTCCAAAGTGACACACACCTGCAGAAGGATGTCTGGTGATTAGAAGAGAACTTGGCGGGTCCAGCGCGATACTCACGTTCGGTACAATCATATCCACTCCATCCGGCATCGCATTCACACCCATGGATCATTTTTGAGTCCCAGTTTGCCGAGTATGAGTATTGAGGCCGGCCGAGCAGCATGCGTTGTGCGTGAGACTTCATTGTACGACAGCGGCCGTGGCCATTGCAATCGCCGGGGCATGTCACTGAAAAAACCAAAGGGTTCGTGTCATCATTCATGTGTTACAAGACTCACGGCAAGGACTCACTACGGCTGCAGGCAATTCCCTCGTACCCAGGCATGCATGAGCATGTGCCGGTCTCGTGATCACATTCTCCACGTGAGGAACACTCCGTCACTTGATGAGCTGAATCTTTAGAGATCGCTACATCAGCCCAAGCAAAACCAGATGGGCACTTTCCTGCAGAGATTGTGCTGAGCCGCTACAATGTGTGCGGAAATTGATGAAACGTACGAATGGAGCAGTCACCTCCTTCCCAAGCATCAAAACATTGGCACTTGTTTGGACCCGCACAACGGCCGTGGCCATTGCAAAAATTCGGGCAATGAGCATCAGCTAACAGGAAATAAGTGCAGATTAGGAGTGGGCACACAACTCGCTGGAGAAACATCGTGACATGCGCTGCAGCAGAGTCTTCGAATGCGGTAAAAAAATCTCGGTGGCGAAATTCACGAGTTCGCAGACGAATACACTTGTGTAGTAGTGTTTGTGGCATAAATTGGCTTTGATTGTTTGTGTTGGCTCGCTTACCGGCATGAGGGAAGAAAACACATATCATGTTGTCGGGCCCCCGTTGATTGTGATGCTTTCGCGCACAGCTCCAGCCGTGACCAATAGCAATGTTGAGTCAGCGAAGATCTTTCCCAGACTTGTTTTGTAACAAAGCTGTCCGATCTGTATCCATGCCATGCATGCTTGGTGGTAAAGCAAAGAGGTTTAACAGCACGTTTCAAGCGCGTTACATTCTCCGGGTCAGCCGATATGGATGCACTTCCCAGTGAATCTAAGTCAGAGGCGCCGATGACGGCGACTTCAATGCAACTTGACCCTCTCCAATATACGGATCACTTGGTGAAAGGTCCTTCTGTCCAGTCCAGAAATCTGTCTACTGGCAAGACAGAAACCTGGATGGTTGACAACTACGATGTGGAGCAAGCCATGCGAGAGTTCAGCGCAAAACTGGCAGATGAATCCAAACAGTCTGTCAAAGTTGTTGGCAAACGAGACAAGGCAGAGTATGATCGGATGACTAAGTTTAAGTTTCAGGAAAGATTCAAAGAGCACCTGATGCAAACAGGACGCGTGAAGGCAGGCTTTGTCAAATGGATCTCTGAGGATGGAGGGGTTGAGATGGACGGAATGTACGGCAGTGGTACCGCTGAAACTGGTTGGCTGCCTCCAAATACTATTACGGTTGACGAGCAGCGTAAGCGACAGATTCTTTTGGAAGCCAAAGCGCCAGTATGCTGTGTGAAGGGACCGCCACCAAACCCACAATGCTGCGGTAGGGATGCCAGTGAGAAAGGGCTGCTAAACAAAATGCTCTGTATCAAGTGCCGCCCCTTTCACAGTAGCCCAGATACGCACATTAGCGCTGGCGGGCTTGGTATCATGCTGTACTTTAGATTGCAGAAGCATCTTCTCAGTGCCTTCGCGATTGCATCCCTAGTGCTGCTGCCTGGTATTTTCTTCACAAGCCAAGGACAAAGAATTCGAGACGATCAAATGGATTTACTCCAATTAAGCGCCTACAGCGTTGCAAACATTGGAAATCAGCCAGACTCTGCTCTTGTTACGTACAATTTTCTCAGTTCTGTGCAGCAAAACTTCAGCTGGTCCTTGGCTGCCGTCAAGCTCCGGGAAGCTTCCAGTCAACGAGCTCTTCTTGGTGCAGCATCAACATCCTATGAAGTTCCTGGCATTGGGCAAGTCGATGCGGGAGAGGCCCTTGCAGCTGTCGGGTTCCTTGATTCAATCGCCATAGTTGCATTTTTTGCCATCGTTGCGGCCTACTTCAACATGGTGAAATTGAAAGCCAATGTTCCTGGTGCACACAGAAAAGTTCTCTTGCAAGACTATTCAGTCAAAGTTACTGGGATTCCGGCAGACATCACAGCGGAGGAAGTGCGGGAGCACTTCAGTGGGTTGTACGCGCTTGACTCGCCAGACTGGCGCTTAGATCATTGGTGGAAACACATCTGGGGCGCGAGACCACAATTGGATCATGACCCGTATGTTTCAGGCTCAAAACGCACGCAAGATACGCTGGCACCTGATGGCTGGGGGGTAGTTCAAGAAACACGCAACGGCAGGAACCTCAACCTTCCTGTCAGAAACGTGGAGCACTTGGCCGAGCGCTTCGAACAAAACGAAGCTACAAACTTCGTAGGTGGATGGGTTGCTGATGTCCAGCTGATTGCAGCACTCGGAGAGATGCACTTACGATACTCGGGCTTCGCCGATCTTGAAGCCAAGTTTTTGCAGAGCAAGGCACTGATGATGAAGTTCCACCCAACAAGCCAGTACCACAACGAAGTCAAGTTTAAAAAAGCAAAATCAACTGTGAACAAATGGCAGGGAAAGCTGTCAGCTGCGCGGCTTGATATACTTGCGGCACATCAAACAGATACAGCTGCAGTATTTGTTGTCTTCAACAACAACGAGTCAAAGTTGCGCTGCCTCGAGGACTTTGGTGGCTCGGCTGGATATTTTTGGTGGGCGCTTCAGCCTAATGTACTTCGCTTGCAGCGCCGGCAAGGAGATGCAAGCGTACGTGTGCGCATGGTGGTTGAAGAGGCGACAGATCCTACGGACATACTGTGGGAAAACGTTGAGTTTCGCCATGACGAGCGAAACACAAGAAGTGCAATAGTGTGTTTGTGCACACTTCTTGTGCTCATGATATCAGTTGTGTGCCTCAGCTTCGGCGAGGGTCTTGAAGACCAAATGGATGGGATCGTCCCGGAGCAGGAGTTATGCCAGTTACAAATTCCATCTGCTGCTACCGGAACGTACAACACGCTCAACCTCGGATTGAATCTTAATCGAAGCCCGGAATTGGAAACCAATCAATGCAATCCTGGCGAGTATTATATTTCAGTGCTTTCTGATGGCCAGCCCAAAAACACACGCGGGGCTCCAGACATATGTTTTGGAAACTGTGTGAACCCTGACGATCCACGAATTTGTGTACTTGGCGCCGGTATTAAAACAGATCAAGTATCTCAGCAGGCATCTTACGTCAACCAGGTTCTGATTCCCGAATACAATGCCAAAACCCTGGTGGCCTGCACGTGCATGGACATGCTCCGGCGATCTGCATCAGTTGGATTGGTAAGTGGCCCGCAAGAGCTTCTTACTACGCACGGAACAATGTGTGGTGAACTTGTTACTCTTTATTTGCAAAGCCGAGGCATGGTCGTTTTTGCTGGCATTGCTTTGGTCGCAGTGAACAGCATTTTAGAAAGACTAATGACTGGACTCAACGCCTTTCAAAAGCACCAATCTCGAAGTGATGCTCGGTTCTCCTTGCTCATCAAAATATTTCTCGCTCAGTTTGTGAACACTGCGCTAGTTGTCGTTTTGGTGAACTCAACACTTCCATTCTTCGGCGGTGATTTCTCAGATTTTACATTGGAGTGGCATGTGCAGGTTGGTGCACAAATGATGACGACACTTTTCATGAATATGCTGGGATCACATGCCATAACTGTACTAAATTGTTTGGTTGTACAGCCTATACGTCGCTACTTTCTACTGGCTAAGGAAAAACACTCACAGCTCACACCTCAAGGGCTTCTGCGGCAAGTTGCACCCCCCCCCTTCCACTTGGAATCAAAATACGCATCAATGCTGAGTAATGTGGGAGTAATTCTTCTCTTTTCTGCGGCCTACCCGATCTTGTATGTGCTTGGGCTTTTCACAATGCTAATATCATTCTACGCAGAAAAGCTCCTAATGTTGAAGTTCTACAAGAAGCCACAAGATTCAGACCCAAGGCAGGCAGAGTTTGCAGTGAAGTGCATGCGAATTATTCTTTTTATGCATGCCGCTGTCGGATTTTGGGTGCTGGGAGCCAGTGGGGTGGTGCAGCACCAATGGTTTGGCCCCAACCACGTCTGGCAAACCGCAGGGGACCAGTCCACAATTGATTCAACAGGCCAGCAACAGCAACAGCAAAACTCTGGAGATGGCAACGAAAACTACCAGACGCCAAGCGATGCAGCGAAGGCCCAGAGAGACAGCGCAGTTGCTGTTGGCCAGCTTGCATCAGCGTTGAAAGAATGGGAAGTTCAACCAGCCTGGGATGGACTTGGCTTGGTGCCTCGCATCGCATCGATTGCAGGCACAGGTCTAGGTATCATAACATTGAGTTTCTTGGTCACTTTGTGCTGGGGATCGCCTTGCTGCATGCATGCAAGGTATGGCTGGCAAGTGTTCGAAGCGCAGGATTATTGTGCGTGTCAGCGCGAGGAGGAGGATTCACCGGAGAACGAAAAGAAATCAGCAAGTACAGTAATTTCAGTGTATGAAACAACCGATGGCCAGAAGCTCGAAGTGAAGGCAACAAAGGAGCAACAGGAAGCTGTATTCCGGGAAACTTCGCAACTGATTCCCCCGTTCACACAGTCCTTCTATCGCATGCTGCCCCCCGTTCACAAAACCCTGCCCAAGCCAAGTTTGCCGACTATTGTATGCTTGAAAATTGATTTCAAGCTGCCATGTGCTTTGGTGTGTTTTACACAGCGGGAGATAAGGCAGGCTCGACGGTGGGCTCGGCATCAGCTCGTGCTTGCCAGAAAGTCTTCAAACCGTTTTGCCAATAAGCTCAAAGATTCCAGTTCAGACGGGGAAAACGTTTCTATCGAGGCAACTGTAAAACCCACAGCAGCGTTGAGCCCCAGTCCGGCAGAAGCAGCTGGACGTTCACGGCAGGCCCACTTCAACCTTGGCGAAGTTCAAGGTTTGCCACTCTGGCGGCCCCAAAAAGGGCACAAAATCAGCAAAGGCCAAAAAGCAGCAGGCTGGCTTTTAATCAAGGACAAGCCGCGACACCAGTTTGCAGTGCAAAGAGTGAGGGAGTGGAATGATGCCAAGCGTCTTGCACAGGCCCAGAGCAAGGGTTTGGCCAGACACTCAGCAAGACCGGGAACTCAGTACACCTCCTGGGAACTAATTGCAACATACGGACTGCATACATATGATATTCATGCAAATCCTCATTATGCAGGGTTTGTCAAGCTACTGATTGAAGCTGAACAGATCCGTGCTAGGCAAGCTGGAGGCAGCAGCACAGACCTTGTTTTCGAGCCTCGAATGACCAGACTGGACCGCGTGAAAAGAACTTTATACGAATCGACCATGGCATACTTGGAAGCTTTAAAAGCATACATGAGCGGATTAATTGCTGCAGTTCGGCGGTGGTACATCTCTGCTCGGGGAGGCGACCCAAATGCTGCGGAGCAAGCTGGCGCAGTGGATGAGGACAGCGAGGATGACGCAAGTCACCCACCCGGAATCATGGCCCAACTGAGCAAGAAATTGAAAAGTGCGGCACCAAAAGATGAAGCTGCGATCCCGCCCAACGAGAACTATGAGATGTACTTGGCTCGACGGAACACAAAGCAACCGCAGGTGCAAAGGCTAATACAGAAAGGCTTTCGCAGAGTAAGTAAAAACCAAGCGTCAGCCAAAGTGGCCCCTGCACTCACCCTGGGGGTTCTCGCGGAAAGCTCTGCAGTCACACCGCGGGGTACAGACTTGCCGACTGAAACGGCCTCCGCCGTCCCCGACCCTTCCGAGCACCTGCTTGCCTGGGCTGGTCCAGCTGACTGGGAATCTTTAGTGTGAAAATGTATTTGAATTAATTTGAACACGATCAACTGGCTGAACTTACTGACTGCTAGTGCTCTTGATGAATGCAACAAGTGATGCAGTCTCGACAGCAGTCAGCAACGACCTCACTGCCGATAGTGGCACAAAAAGCGCCTGCAATGCAGACGAACCCGACGAGAACAACAAAGATGACATTTGACCCTGAAATGACGTAGCTTGAAGCTGTGTGCTGTTTGAAGCACCAGGGGTGGCAGCAAATGCACTGAGCTGCAGAAGACCACATGCAACAGATGCACCCCGGGCTGGCGTATAAACTGCGACAGATACAGCGGCTGCAAACGCACGAAGTGGCAGTAGTACCAAAGGTGTCTCACTGACCACTCGCAGCAGCGAGCTTGGAGCAGGGATTGAAGGGAGCAACCGAAAGCTTAAGCTTGTAGCTGCCAATGCCAGGTCCACAAATCCAGGGCTGATGTGCTTCACAAAGCTTGATAGTTCAGCTTCGGCGGAACCTGCCGTGATGTAGAGTCTGCGCCCTACGAAAGGCTGCGTGCATAGGTGCAAGTTACGAATACTCGGCAGAATGCCCGGCACAGCCAAACCAGCTACTGGCTCAAGAATGTGTTGAGCAGACAGATTCATGCAAAAAGGCCTGAGTTCAATGCAATCTAAAGTCAGTGACAAGCTGTTACTCTCGCTTTGTCGCTCAGTTGGCTGCAGCTGCATCAAAAGCATCAAGTCAGTTGCAATTTGCCAGCAGCTGGGCGGCACGCATGCACCCAGCCAAACGACCTTCCACGAATCCAGCTGTGCCAGTTGATCCAACTTGTCAGGCTTTTGTAAACCAAGAGCACCAGCTCTATTTGCTCTTGCAGCTGTCTCTGAAACAATGGACAGCCTGTTCCGCATTGCACCTACAGCGCTTGCAGTTGACAGCGCGACAGAGCGCGCTTGCTGCGCTACAGCCAGCACGTCGACTTGGATGTCAGCGTTGCCCAAGTGCAGAAGTGCTGAGGCAAATTTGAAAGCCCTGTCCCGCTGCTGACTCATATCCAACGAGACCTCCAGTCGCAGGGCATCAGATGCCAGCCTGGTTTGGAGAAGCTGCTGAGAGTTCTGGGCGATGTCAAGTTGGACTGACTCAATTGAGACCCCGACTTCGTCAAAACATGCTTTTCCCGCGTGGCTGCTTTGAACTGTGTCAGAGCGATGAACAGCCGAGCTGGCACGAGCCACGACTTGCTGTGTCAACAGTCTAGCCTCAAGCTCTTTGTACTTCACATTTGCCTGTAAGCTTCCGATTTTCAGTTGCATGCCCCACACACACGAAGAAAAAATTGCTGTGTCGACCAAAGGACTTGTATCTGGTGCTGTTTGCTGGGTCCATTGGATTTCTTGAATCTCACTGCCGTCGGCTTCAGAGTCCAGACGTCGAGCATCACGCACTGCCACACTGAAGCGTCCAGATACACTGGGCTCAGCCACGATTCGTAGGATTTGCTGCGATACGCCGCCGATGGCGACCGTGCAGTCCTTGATTTCACCACGGTGAATATTCGCAAGGGGAGCTTCCACTGTGTGCAAAACCCTGGACGTCATCGCTGACTGCATGAAGGTTGCAGGCAGCTGTACAACAGCTTTAACTTCCAATTCAAATTGCTGAGATGAACCCCAGTACGTGTTACAGTCGTGCTTCAGGTGCTGCTTGGTCCACGTCCTTCCTCCACTGGACGGCGCCACAACACAAGGCTGTGCCCAGGAGTAGAGCATGCCCTGACCGGGCAGTAATTCATGCCTGTCTTCTTCTTGAGAGATACCCTTTTGGTTGATGATGAGCGTCAGAGAGGATGAGTTGCAAATCTCGATGATTTCAGCATCGCTCTGCGTGGGATTCGTGAGGCACAATCGTTGCTCCTCATGGCCACAGCCCCCCTTCAAGCGAACAAACGTAGAAGGGCCTGCAATGCTGTTGGAATCTATCGTGCGCTTAGATGCTGCCTGAACGATTCCGCCTCTGAGCTTCAACCATGGTGAAATCATGCCCATCCTATGGTGGCAGGCCAGGACTTTCCCAGCAGCTGAGGCAGGAAAAGAGCCACTCCACGAAGTTGGGCCCGCATCGTGGAGCACACGAAGTCTGAATAATGGCTGTACAGGTGCACATTCACTTTCCGGGGCTCCTGGCTGCAGAAGTGCCCCGGATTGTGTTCCCACGTGAGTAGCATCAAGCAGAATCCCGAGTTCAGCCTGCTCTTGTAGCTCTGCGAATACTGCTGTGTCAAAGAGACTCAAAACGCCACCGCGAGTGTATGTTGCACCCCAAACTACACCTTCTCGACAGGATTGAAACGGATTCACATCAGGTAATGCAGCTGAATCATCCAATACGGATACCACCCAAGACTGGCCTGGGTTGACTTGTACCCAGTTGCGAGGATGAGTCCCCTCTTGTGCAATTTGAACAGGTGCATCCAGCTCATTGACAATACTTCGCGCAGGTGTGATGGATACAGATAGAGGAACCTCTGCAGATATCCTGTGTAACCACGTGAGCGTTCCGGAACTCTTCTGGAGCCGACTGGGCACACCGACAGATACTGTGCAGGGAACGGTGGCTCCCTGGCCCACTCTCAGCTGGATGCACTCTTGCCAGGTCTTCGTGTGATTTCCAAGCAGCTCACTGCGAAGCTCTACTTGTGCTGTGCGCAATAACCGTTCGATTCCATTTCTAACAGCTTGGTTTTTACCAGCCCAGTCTTGAACGGTCAGTGAAAACAGATCCTTGCTTCCAACAAGTGTTGTTTGAACAGGTAAAAAGTCTCCAGATGGAAGCCCCATAGCCAACCAATCATTACCACTTGCTTGAGGAGCACTGCAGTCGGGTGCGAATGCAAGCTGGTCATGCTTGGCCAGCTGCTTGTTCTTCAATTCGTGCGTTCTCTGAAAACTTGCTAAAACCAGAGACTCTTTGGACTCGAAACTGAAGCCAGAGCCTGAATGTGTGGCTGCTACCGATCTGCGAGACAGCTTTGGAGTGGGCACTTCGCTATCCCACTCTGTTGGACTGGAGATTGTGCACACGACCCCCCCCATGGAAGATCGGCAGCAGTGGATGCCAAACAGCCTCGATGGGTCGCATGCACCTTGCTCCAGTGATGCAAACAGTTGCACGCCGGCTGCCAGGCCCTCACCAACTAAATTGCCAGTGCAAGCCACCCCCTCAAGCTGATACATCTCAGAGTGACCAACAACGAATCTGTATGCTCCTTCAACCCCGCTCATGGATACGGACACAAGCAGTGCGTTTCGCCAAGAGTTCTTTGGCAAAACATCAGCTTGCATCATGCTTGGCAAAGATGCATCTGCGATAGCTGAGATGTCTCTACCACTGCAAACTGACACTTGCACTTGCAGGTTTGCCTGCGAAATATTGGCAATGACCAGTGGGGAGGACAGTGCGAGCGATATTGAATCCTGGTTGCTCAGCCCAGTTTGTGGCCACAGTAGATCGCCCACGGTTATAACACCCCCCTCGAAGCGCACGGCTGTGAAGCTTTGTTCGAAATACTGGGAACCAGATGCAGCTTCTGCTGCTTCTGTGTATTCGACAGGCAAGGTTGTGTTTGACAATGTCTCAGCGGTCACAGGCGAAGGACTGAGAGAACCCAAAATGAACTTTCGCCCTGCCAAGTGAGTTGGAATGCTCCGGCTAAACAGCAGTCCAGGGAAGCTGCTTGGGCCACAATCGGAAATACCCACCGTAGTGAGTTGCCGGTGTCCATCCATCACCCCCCATCGACCAACGTGGGAGGTCTTGAAGTATTGACTTGGAATTGGACAAACCACTGCGTGTTCACTTGATACAGCTATTGCCAAGCGCAAACTGAGGGGCTCATCGAAATCGGAGGAGCACAGTGCAGCGGCAAGGTCTGCAGGAATATAGGATGATGAGCCACTATTTAGCTGTGTGGACCAGCAAAGATGTCCATCCCGACCCATCACCATGAGGGACACCGGAATTGGTAGCCTGTTATGCAGCTGTGCAGGTGAGAGCAGGCGCACCATCAGTCGACCATCGGGCAACCTGCTTCGCTGCTCAATGACAAGCGCCGAGTCTCCATATCCCTGTGGGCCACAGACAGTTGTGACTGGCGAAAGGCGCGGAGCTCTTCTCGCAGCCTGAGGCTGGCTAAATTGCTGCTCCTCCAGGTGCCGCCCCGAGGACTCTCCAAGTTTGGACCGAAAAGAAGACGGCACAGTCAGGGCAAAACGCAGTGACTTGGTTGCCCCATCAAGCTGCACAAAACCACCAGGATCAACTACATGTGCTTGGCTGGCACTTACCATCGAGACTGGCTGATTTGCAGCATTTGCCTCAAGCTGAATCTGTGCTCCCGTTTGATTCTCGACAAGGATTGTACAAGTAAGTGCAGTTCCTGCCCCAGGGGGGGGCTCCAAGTTCCGGTCGGCCAGCCCAGCACAAAATTCATCCAGTGTGTCCAAATTTACACTCCCCGATAGCGCTGGGAATGAGACATCCGCATTCATGTGCAACTTGCTGTGCAGGCTGCGACCTGTGAGGAGCACATCAACAGCAGCTTCATACAGGCACATGGAACGCGTCTGCAGGTCCGTCAACACAGCAAGTCCAATAACACCCTGCGCTTGTATGCCTGCTGCCAAAGTCAAGGGATTAGAGCCCCCCAGAAGCTTGCAATTCTTAACTGACACTATTCCGTTGACTTGGACCACTCCTTCCACCGGAGGCTCCAAGAGCCACTCGAGGCTAATAATCGGGCAGCTGCACGAGACAGCAGCAGGTGGGATGCCATCCGAAAGCCATGTTAAAAGGGCAGTCTGCCAAACTTGCTCGTGTTTGCCACCTGCTGGAGGATTTCCGGTGCTGGCCGGCAGTTCAAACTCTTGCTGAAAAGCCGAAGCCCATTCAACGTCTTGCCTGGACAACTGCACTTGAATATTCCCGAACTCTGCAGCAAACCACGATATATCTGCACCTTCAGCTGCGCGAGCAGCCAATTCAAACTGGTTTGTTGCTTGTGCGTGCAGAAACTCCTCTGCTGCCCTGGCTAACATCGACGGCAGCCACCACAACCTATCGACAGCAGACTCGCAATGAGTGTCGCTGGGTTTAGGGCCTGGCGATGATGACAGCATACGCTGCACCCACTGGCCAGCTCTACTCAAAAGATGCAAATTTTCCACTGTGGAATCTGCCGCTGCCCCATCCCCGTGCAGCTGCATGATTTCGCTCGCAGCACCTGTAGAGGAGTGCGGGGCTTTGCGCAGCACACCACGCAGCAAGGCACTCGTGTCAAGGAGCACTTGGCGATGGTTGCCATGAACCTGATTCATGCTCGCCCCCAGTTTGGCAAACCGAGTGCAGACTGCAACAATTTCACCGCCCTGGCTGGCGAGGCAAGTGGTAGCAACCTGGAAGCTGGCCTTTGCAGTTCCAGCTGTTGTTTTGAATGCAATACTTTGCAAACCGCTTTCGACGTGGAGCAATAACACCAGCGGCTGCAGTTCCATTTCATTGTCTGAATCAGATTGCATATTTGCTTCGTCATGTGCCATTGAACTTGCCAAACTGCCAGCAAAGTCGCTGAAAGACTCAACTAACCGCGGGGAAATGCTCAGCGTGCTCGGTGATAGGCGCAAAGAGCAAGCCAAGAGATCGCTTCCATCATGTGCGTTAAAGTTTGTGCGGAGCCCTTTTACATCGCCCTGGGCAGCGTGAGCCAGCCCCAATTCATCCAAGGCTGCATCATCTGACGTGCTCCATGGGCCAACTTTGACCAGCCTAGCACTGACGAACACACTGTCGGCAAATTCTGTTGTCGTCATGAATGGCTCACCGGAAAGCTCATCAGTGGCTAGTGCGTTCGCGATTTGAAAATTCAACGTGAAGCAATTTTCAGTCGGGTTGCAGTTTGATTCTGCGCTCAGAACTATTCCCCGCAACACCAGCGAGGCAAGGGTAGGCAGCGCACCACCAGGGTGCAAGTTGACCCGCAGAATATCGACTGAAGCATGTATCTGGGGGAGTGCTGCATACTGATAGCCATCGAGAGCGGCATCGGCAGAATTCGAAGCCAGCTCACTCGATAAGCCCTGTACCGCTGAAGCCAGCGTATTGAGCACAGCAATACTGCACGGAGCGCAATTTGCAATAAGATGGTCTGCTTGGATTGTCATTGAACTGTTCGTGTTCATGGGGTGGTGCTCAAGGGATTCGCTGAGGGCTTCGATCACAGAGCCGTGTGCTGGAATAAAGATCGCTGGCTGGTGCAGCTCAGTGCTGATAGCAAACTGGTCAACGCAAGGAATTGCTTCTCCACGACTTGAAACGGCCATTTCAATTCCATCGAAGCAGTTGATGTGGTTTGCCGTGCACATGAGCCGTGGAGGCTCCAGCTCGCTGATGCGTGCAGTGGCAGATAGCGAGTGCTTGCACACCGAAGTGAAGCTGCCGAGATTCAAAGTGGCGGATAGGACCTCATCCGATGAGAAGCTCTTTGCACCACGCAGCTTCAATCCGCTGGAAGACATATTCCACGACACAGGCCACTGCAGTGCCTCGCTACTGGCTTCGCGAGGCTTAAAATTACCTGTAAGCTTAGAAATATCCTGCATCCTTCGCGTCAGATGCACCATTTCATCGAGGGGGATATCCACGGCAGTTTCGCCCAAGGTGCAATTCACATGGGTAATATCAGTGTCAACCATTTTGAAGAAGCTCCCCCCCTTTGCTGCAAGCCGCTGCGCGTCTGACGGGCATAGCCACGCCGAGTAAGCAGAAAACAGTACGTCCCGAGTGTTCGACGCCAATTCGCTGTCTTGAGCAAGTTTCTCTGTTTGAATGACTTCTACATGTAAACAAGATTTTTGTTGCCCGCCCACCGATGTGGCAATTGAGGCAAAAGGCAAGCTTGTTGCTCCCTGTTGATCAAAATAAGCGGCTCTCAGGGCCTCCTTTGAGCCAGCAACCCCATCGAAGGTCTTGCATAGCAAACACTTGATCCATTCAGCTTCGATTATGCGATGGTGTTGAACAAGTCCATCTTCGTTTGCAGTATCCACAGACTTGAGGGCAATCGGGCCGACTGCACCGAGCAGCGCCGTGCTTTCTGATAGCTGAAGCACCGCGCAGGCACCTCGCCCGCGGAAGCTGCACTCAACTGTCAGCACATCTTGCTGCTGCTGCTGAGGAGTGGTTTTCGCTTCGCCTACTATCTCGACTGGGCCCGCTTGCACAATTTGTTCTCCCCACTGCTTTAACATCCCGAGCAATCTAGGAGAGGACCAAAAACCAATTTGCTCTGCTTGCACCTCTACGGACATTTGTGCCGGACTGCTTACGGTCACAACGTTCACCTGCAAAAACTGCCTTTGCATGCCAGATGAAATACACAACGAAAAAAGCCGGCACAGCTCAAGCCAGCGTAGCTCAGTTTCCCCAGTGGTACTAGCTTCACCTGACGCCGTTGCCTGATCTTCCGAGGGCGCTTCGGACACACCATGTGCAGCTCGTTCATTGAGCTGCCACAGAAAAGGGTGAGTCACGCTGGGAGACATAAGTTGACAGTTGAGGCTCTCTGCTCCGAAGCCCAGCCTGGCCTCGGTTGCACTTACATTCACCGCACCACGGATTCGACTCACTTCAAGGAGCAAACTGCCTTGAGCCACTGTTGAGTTGCTTCCTTGGGGTAGATGTAGTGCACCATACTGGCTGTCATGGAATCGAATCCGAACAAAGTCCACGTCAATGGCTGCTTGTGCCAATGGAACAGTTGAATACAAGAAAGGCAGGATGATGCTGCCCAGCACAGGTGCTGCACGGTCCACGCTGGCTTGCCCAAATGCACCCCGCTGTCCATCCGATAACAAAGACCCACTATGTGCTGTGACAAATGTGTCATTTCTTGTCACAGCGGTCCTATGATTCGTTGAGAAAACTGACTGAGTTTCCAACACGCGACTTATTATTGATGCTGCGCCGCGCACCATTGATCCGTCAATTGAAGCCCGGCGGGCCCCACCGGTTGACCGAAACACTGTACTTGGCTGTCGTCCTACGTCATGAATGTTGTCGTCGAAAACAGGGGCATCACTTTCTGAGTCTCCCTCCTCGATAAAGTCAGCTTCGCTGACACCCGCAGACAAAACTGCATACCTGTGACCAACTCCCGATGCGAAATTCTGCCGTTCGACCTCTCTAGCAATAGCAGCTGCTTGTGTAGCAGGCCCAATAACATTTTGCGTCTCCTTGATTCCCTGAAACCAAGCGAGCAGATGAGGTAAGTCGGCTTGATGGAGAGACAGGTTCAGTCCGCTCAATGCAGCGTGCAAGCGCGCCTGGGGCAGCGATACATCTGCTTCTATGACACAAAGGTATAGAGACCAACGGATATCAACTGGCTCAATGAGCTGAATAGTTTCGAGTCGTTGCCTTAAGGGTGGCACCTTTGCAGGTGCACCAGAACTTGTCTTGTCGGCGTTGTTGCACAAAGACAGCTTCAAGCCAGACATGCTCAACTCAAAGTGGTCAAACAAGTCACACAGCTCAGCCAAAGGCACCGAGGGCAGTGCTGTATAATCTGAGCTGCATTTGGTTGCGCTCTCCAGCTTTGCACCTGCCTGGAGCAGCTCAGCACCCTGCCTGAGTTTGCGAGACTTGAGGTGCATCACTCCGGCAGAAAACTGCAGCTCACATGCCTGTTGTGCAGAGGCATCTGCGACCATTCTTAGCACTGGTGACGCAATAACTGCATCAATTGCTGTAATTTGGCGCTGTGCGCTGGCGAAAGCAAGTTTGGCAGCTGTGCGCTGCCTCCACATTGCAAGGCGAGCAGCCGCTTCAAGCTCAAACTCGTCAGAAACCCCAGCGAGTGGTACATCACAAAACTCTTGCAGAAAGGATGTCACATGTCCAGAAACCAACATTTCTAGCGGTTCGAGGCGACACGACAATGCAGCATGTGCCCGTAATGCCCATTCAGGCTTCTCGATGCTGTGCAACCTGTCATCAGCCCATCCGAGCGCAGCGAGTGTAGCTGAATTACCTCCCTGGCGGGGTGCCTCCGCCCCCCTTCGAGTGGTCCCTTCGACTCTGATATGCCTGGATTTAATGCCAGAGCCCCACACAATTCCAAATGACTCGCCCCGGCCAGCTGATCCAGATACTCCAGAAAACGATGAGGCGGCACTAGTGACGCTGCCCCTGTCCTCTTGTTCTTCGGCTGCGCCAGCTTCTTGAGAGTCTTGTTGGAAATAAGTTCCAGTGGTAGAATTTGAGTCACTGGATGTCTCCCGGGAAGATGTGCCAGAGCTGCTGGTGCTGTCCTCTTGCCGGATGCTGCCAGCTACCTGTTGACGCGGGCTCTTCGAGTGCAATCCAAACGTTTCAAATGTGAGTTCGAAGACTGGCTTGCAGGGCTCCGGCACTTCTTGCACCGTTGCCAATGCTGTTTTCCCCACAGCAGCAAACGTTGGTGATGGCGGATCCGGTGGGCGAGCTGCCCCCAGTCTTGGGGACGCTGGCACGGACCTTCCGCCAGCCCCAGGTGTTTCATGCGCCATGGAGCCCCTGCTCTTTTCAATAAGCTCTTTGTCAGCAGTTGGCAAACAAATTGCACTGTAGCGCTCATTTGAAATTCCTGAAAGGTCCCATGCGGCCATTGACAGCAGCTCCGTCTGCAGCTTGAAACTGTCTGGGCGCACACTCAGCAGGCAGCCTGCGCTGGCCAGCTTGAGCGCAAAGAACGACCGTGCAGCCTGTAGCTCTGATTTGTTCGTGTTTTTCATGTGCTGAAATGCAAATACCGGTATTGTTCTCCTGGAATCAGCATGAGCACAGGTGAGCAAATTCACACTGCACGATTCAACATTGAGCTGCACCTCCTGCTGCACATAGCCCTTTGGATACTTCAGTGCCAGCATGCTGGGATCATAGTCAATAACTGCGAACAATTCTCGACGCTGGGCTTCGGTGAGCATGTCTTGCTTCATTTGCAGCTTTTCATCAACTTCATCCTGTCGCCCGGCGCTGAACACAGATTCTGCAGCAGCTCCTGCTGAAGTTGGCTTGCCTCCGCCAAATGCCCACTCCCAAGTGGAAGCCACCTGGTCACGAATCGAACCACTTCTTACAGATGCAGAATCGAAAACCTCTGAAGCTGGCTCTGCCATGTTTGGGAAGGTGCCTTCCGTGACGCCGGAGCCCTTTCGTGGTGGCTCACCGGAGTTGCTGGATGCTGCCCCGCTTGCCAGTCCAGACACAGGAGATACAATGGGCTGCTCACGCGCCCCAACCGAAGATGCACGTGCACTTGTTGGGTGGCGTGGGGCTCTGCGTACTTTACGCGCAGCTTCTTCCCGAAGTAGCTGCTGCCGGGCTGTGCGCCTCCAAGCCAGCAGCTGGTCCTCATCTACGCACTCCTCCATGCGGTGCAAAAGCGCTTTCTCCAACTCATGCAGTCGGGTGTATCGGTTATTGGAATGTTTCTGTGTTACATCCTGGCGCAGCAGTTGTACGACTTCTTCTTGACATGCGTCCAGATCAGCATGGGGGTTGTGCTCTGATGCACTGGACCGAGCACTCTGTAGTCGCGTGGTGGCAGATTTGAACGCTTTCGCCCACTGACTCCACGCTGATCGCTGATGTCTTGCTGCTTCGAAGCCAGCAGCATGCCCGCTCTCGCAGCTGTCGTTGCCGATCAGTTGCAGCACTCCGCACGAGCGGCCAGCAATGGACATGCTTGCAGCAAGAATGTCTGACCCACTTTGCACGCCTTCCACAGAGTCGTAGGATTCAACTGGAGCACCAACGCCTATGAAGGTGCATGCGGCAACCCACGCTTCAGCTTCAGAAAACTGCAAGTGCTGTCCCGCACTGGCTGGTGCTGAAGAAGAAAATGGCGAGAATGCCCCAGCACGTGAAGCTGAAGGGGAAACGATGCCTGCAGCTCGATCTGGTGCGAATTCGTGCGGGTGCTCCGTTCCAACAGAGAGCTGCTGCGACAAAAAGGGTCTGGATTGGGGCATGTGCATCGAAAGAAGGGACGAGTTGAGGCCAGGTGAGGCCATACTGTCATCTTCCTGCAAGCGGGACCGGCCTGCACTGCTGGCACGCCACGGCACTCCAGATGCTCCCATACCGCTTGGTGAGTGCACCCCCGAGCCGTCGGATTCATCAGAGCCGAGGTCAGGAAATGGTGAGCGCGATGCACTGATGGAGCGGTGCGCAGTTGCACCTGGTGAGCTATTCTGGGCCACGCTTGCAATGGGCGACAAGTCTGTGGGACGAAAGCCCCCTGCTGAGCTTGGTCCGCTAGCCAGTGGAGACTTGGCTGATGGCCCTTGGAATGGTGTGCTCGAAGCGCTGATGGAGCGGCTGTGTTGCGCTTGAGGGCTGTGCCACTCAGATAGCACCTCAGCTGGGTCGGGCCAGCAGCGTAAAACGGCAGATCGATGCTTTTGCCCATCCCATGCACGGCCCAGTCCATGGAGTGATGCCATCGAGTTTGATTGAGGCAACCTTGCCGAGTGAGTTCCACCCAACGAACCCATGCTGGTGGGTGTGGGCAGAGTCGATTCAACCCGCTCAGCGGAAACTGCAACTGTCGAAAGCCACACAGAAAATGCTGTTGAAATGGGAGCCAGGTCCAGTGCCTTCGGGGGCGACTGTCTACCCACCAAGTTGCGCTTGTATAGTTGCACGTAGACTTGCCGAAGCAGCCGAAGGCGGCGCAGCTGCATCCAGGAAATATGTCCACTGCGCCTGCGTAACCTCTGCAGCAATTGTCGAGCTGCGAATCGGAACCACGAACGAATGACACCACGATGTTCAGCCGCCTGTGGAGCTTGCATCCAAGCTACTGGGCCCCTACTTTTCAGCGCCCTTGTTGGGCGAACAGAGTCCAACTGCGCAGCCAGTAGCGCATTTGATATGGACGAGCTTGCTTGTAAAATACTCTGCAGCTGATCACGCCCAAGGCGAACATGTACAGCAGGAAGTCTCAAAGAAAATGCTTGCTGTGGGTGTCGTAAATCCCTTGGGTTCTTTGACAGTTGCATCCGCAGCTCTGCCGAAATGGGGGACAGCAGAAAACATTGGCGAGGACAATCTGCGGACGACGGCACTACATTGCCATCTGTTGTGCCCAATGCAGCATACATCGAGCTCGTCATGGCTGGATTTCGCCTGGCAGATGCCGGCGCCGCTGTTGGCAAAGACGAAACGAAAGAGCCTTCCGTCGCAACGGCATCACGTTGGCCCCCAAGCAACCACGAGACACTACTGAACAGGCCTGACATATAACCAGCACCAGCCATCTGCCTGGAATCAATAATGCGGGGTGTTTCAAGCCCTGTGTGTTCGCTTTGAGCACGCTTTGCCACCATGCCTTCAAACAACGAAACCAATGTCTCAAGGTGGCACGTCCTGAGATCCAGCATTCCGCCGTACAACTCATCCTCAGTAGACCCCACAGAGCTCTGTGCCGGAGAAGACTTGCGTCTAGTTTGGTTGAAAAAGGGCGAGAGCTTTGGAGACTCCTGTCCAGCTGCTCTCGACATGCTGTTTGGAGATGTGCTTGCACCTGCAGGGGAGTACCGCTCATCACCAGCGGCTTGAGAAGCAGTTCGTGAACCGTTCTTTGCTGGTTTTGATGCACCTTGTGCCCACCGTTCTAGGTTTTGATGAGCAGCCTGAGTGAATCTGTGCGCGCTGTGAGCATCCTGTGCATCAGCTGTGCTGGCCACTGAGCTCGCCCCGCCCACCATGGAACTGACATCTGAGCCTGCAAATGGCAGCAAAAATCTACCTTGACGAGTTTCGCGACCACTGTCGAAATTGTAGAGCGGGTACAGGTTGCTGTGTGCAGCTGCAGCTCTTCGCGAAGAAAGTGTGGCGTCTCGAGCCCTGAGCAACTCAATTGGCGTTACACTTCTCACAGCACCTGCAGGACGCCCATCATCAGTGACAGCAGGGGTGGCCATGTGCAAAAGATGCTGGGGAAGCTCGTGCGGGTCCTCTGGCTGCTCAACTGTCAGCTCAGGCAGCACAGTTGCCACGTCACTTGTGGGAACAATAATTGGCCCATCCGCATCACAGAGATACATGTGGGGATTCCAGTACACGGATAAACAATTAATGTGCAAAGCTTTGAATACCAAAGGTGTGCGCAGTGTTCCAGATGTGGCCTCGACCATGCTCGGGCGAAAGGCCCCGTCAGTTGTTTGCAAGTGCAGAGATTCCAGAGTGATGCCAGCAGCGAACGGGCGTGTCGGAGTTGTGACTCGATCTTCCCATCGAAGATGCACTCCACGTATGTGAACCTGCAGGTTGTCTGCAATTTTGGTGAGGAGCCGCTCCACAAAGCCAGACAAGCCTGCAGCTTCAGTGGGAGCTGCTGCTGCGTCGTCAGAGTCGCCCCTGTTGCGCTTCACCAGCTTAGATTCCTGGGCCTCCACGCGTTCCAACTTGGATTTCAATGCCACTTTTCTTCTCCTTTGGGCCTGGCTGCCGCTCCACCTGTATTTGGTTTCAACGGCTATGTACACCTGATCAACTTTGACAACAGTGGGCTTTGTCCCCGGATTGCCCCAAGGAATCTGAAATTCAATGCGCCCAATATAGCCACGAACTAAAGAAACTGGAAGCTGTAAGAGGTCAATAGCTTCTGGCTTCAGCTCCAAGTTGTTGAGCACAACGTAGCCTGCACAAGCAATGCCGTGTTTCGTGTGCGTGCGAACGTAGCTCTCAACAGGCATTGTAGCGTACCACTCCAGATCCCAAGCTGCACCTTCTCTGGTGCGAATGAGTCTTCTTTGACATATGCACCCAAAAACTGCGTTAGTAGTGGCGCAACTACTCTCTCAAACATGGCGGTGAACGAAACGAGGCCCAACAGGTACTGGCGTTACAAGAATTATCCCAGCTCAGCTTCCTCTTACTCTGATGCAATGAGCAGCTTGAATTGCCTGTTGGCAGAGGAAACTGCCATACACTATAAAAAATGTGTGTTTTGTGCATACAATGTACAGCTTCATTTGTTTGGAGGCAATCTGCATCGCACGTCCTATCACACAGAGCTGTGTGGCCTTCGGCAAGCGCCCCCCCAACAGGAACTTGCAACATCTGCCCTTAGGGAGCATCCTGTGTGTTTTCATCACAGTGTTGCTCCACTCGAGCAGGGGCTCACCCTTGAGCATGTTGCGAGGCCTGCTTGCACCGGGCAAGTTTGACGCCTGTCAGCAAGCCCACCTGGCTGCCCGTGTAACCCTACTCCCAGTTTTGTGGCCAACACAAAGATACCCCACATTCGCCACCACCAAGCCTCAACTCTCGCCATGCCACTGCCAGGCAGTTTGCAGCCATGCGCTTGCAAGCACGACAGCCTGTCGGACACAAGCGACAGCCGCTTAGCCCCCCATTCATCATCGCAATCTGTTGTGCATGATACAAGGTGGCGCATTTTCGATGCTGTGTTGGTTCATGGCAGGTGCTTGCCCTGCTCCTCAGCCTGCGCCTCAACCATGCGTGCCAGAGCTGGCCCGTCAACATTGCTCTTCTCGTCGATGATAGCTTCACCGCTGCCAGAGCTGGCAGCTACTTGACCTTGAGCCTCCTGTGCGACCTGCTTGGCCATCTTCTGCTGGACTAAAGTGGTGATAGCCTCCTGTGTGCGAATTGCCAATTCATCCAGGGCGGGCTGCAGCTCTCGCTTCAAATCCTCATTGGGCTTCTTGGGAGCCAATGCGGCAGCACTGACAAGCTGTCCACCCCCAACGGATCCGAGCGGGGCTGGAGCAGAGTGGCTTGCTAACTGCTTTAGCTCTAGGGCGAGCTTCTGTGTGGGCAGAAGAGCTGGGGCTTTCGAGGCGCCACCGCCATCGGGCTTTTTATCTTCTAAAGCAGATGGGTCTGATACCACGCCCTACAAAGGTATGACGGTTAGCCATGACTGTGCATGTGGCAGTATTGGGTAATTGCAGCAGCCTTACATACCTGGGGCGTATAGTTGCGGAACTTCAGGCCCTTCCTGTGAGCAAGAATTGGAGCAGAATCTGTCAAAGCGCCAACCTATTTACTCACCTGGGCATGACTACAGTGTGAGTAGATAACGTGGGTGGAATCAACTAGATCAATAGCCAGCTTGGGGATGATCTGCTGTGGGAACTTGATTTCGGCCAGCAGAACTTGCTGCGACACACTCTGCAGTCTGCAAGTCAACTGATCGGCTGCTGATCAAATATATACCGCAATTCTTCATGGCAAAGGCAATCTCATTTGTCTTGATCGACTTTCTTTTGCGTGCGGGTGCACTAAGCTGTGCAGCCGATTCAGGAGCGGGGATGAAATTCAGATTTAGGCTGGGGGCCTTTGCTTTTCTGCAGCGGAGTGAATCATCCCCTGAGGGTAGCTGACGAATCTGCACAAATGCACACGAACACGCGCCATTCAAATCATTTTTACAGCGCTCTTCTCCAGGTAACTAAAGTTCATCAGAAGTTTATTGAAGCAGCTGCCTGATCCGTTTTCACTCTTGCCTGACAAGTCAGTCCTTTCACCTGGTAGAGACATACAGACCCAGAAAAGTGTCCCTATGGAAGACACTGTCAACCATCTCACACGGCAATTTGTGCTTTTGAAGCAGTCTGCCGCATGGAGACGGGAGATTGCTCAAAGTGGCAACGAAGTCGAAGCACAGCGTGCGGCTTCAGAAGCTGGTCAAGCTGCTCTACTGTCCTGCCGCAGCAAGTTTACTGCATTTTTGGATCATTTCCAGCCTATTGTGCCAGGCGCACAGCCAATCAGTGGCTGCGAAGAAGAGGATGGAGCAGCTCGCGTTTCACAAACTGCTGCGAAACGCCAGCATGTCGGTTCCGGTCAAGGGCGAAAAAGGAGTCGTGAGGAATGTTTCAAAGATGCTACAGATGCTCTAAGCAGTCAAGGGGGCCAAGATTTTGCTGGGAAAAGTCAAAACATTGGTCGTGTTGAGTCAGAAACACACATTGAGGCTGCAGGGGACTGTTTGGTGCCTTCTGATCAGGCTCTGTTGCGCACAATCGGAGAACGAGAGGCATTCTTTGTCGTGCTGGATACAAGCCTTCCTTGCCTGCCAATTGCAAGAACTTCTCCTGCTTGTGAAGAGTGGACAGGTGCGAGAACTCATTGTGCATTTTTTATTGACCTTGTCCTCATTTCCCACTTCGCAGGTCGATCTGCTCAGCAGCTCCAAGGACAACGGCTGTACATTCTTCACGGCGAATGTGCCAACCCTGTCACCCTACAGCTGATTCAAGCAGCGTGTACTCCTGGCCGGTATGCGCCGCTGCTGAGCGTGCTGCGCATGCGAAACACCGCTGGCCATGGCGTTCCTGCCATTCTCTTCGTTGCCCCAATGACAACGGTGAACGGGGCTGTGCCAATGGTGGTGTGTGTTTACCGGCAGACATCCGAAGTGGCGCTCCAGGAGTGGGAAGCCACCTCCCTGCCAACCTTGGCTGCCTCCGTTGGCGCGGCAGTGCCCCAGCCTGCCGCCGCTGGCAGCGTATACAGCGACTTTCAGAACTTCGCACAGCGTCACATGTCGGAAAGAGCATCGCAGGCCTCCATGAACCAGGCGCATAGTGCCCCTCAGCACCACGCGTCTAGCGCCCCAGCCATGCCAGCAGCCGGCTGCTCCCAGTCCTCAGGCCTGGATCCTCAAGCCAGACCCTTCCTGCAAGGCCGCGTCTCCAAGTTCAAGCTCAGTGCGGGGCGTCGGGGCCAAGAAGTAGCTGCAGGCTCGCATGGCATTCACTGGCCTGGGTCTGATGGTGGCTCGCAAATGGGTCTCACAGGGGGCACAACAATGTCGCTATCCACAGCCGTCTCTGGTTCCACATTTGGCAGCCAAAAGCAGAGCTCAACACCGATTCCTCCCAGCATCCCTGTCACATCCACTCCCCTGTCCGGCCTTGGCTTCGTGCAGCACGCTCAAGGGCCGACGTTTGCTGCCCATGGCTTTCAGATCGACACACAGTACAAGCCAAACATCAAGAGTGTTCAGTACAGGGGTGCGCGTACTGCAGGCTCCATCGCAAACCATTCTCTGCGCTCCAGTGCTGAATTCAGCTTTGAGCAGCCAGTTGCCATAGGGAAGGTCGGCTCCAACTTCACTGTTGGTTTTAGGGAGCGAGACAGCGACGGCTCCATTGCTGGTGGCGGCGTGGGCTCCCAGAACCCGGGAGGTGCCCCGCCCGTGGGTCCCCGCAGCAGTGCCAGTGCGGCTCTCGGCCCGATTGGAGATGGTGTGCTGACGGCAGACACGCAGCCGGAGGACAGCGCGTTTCATGCAGCATCCATAAACGGACAGCAGCAGCACTTTGTCGAAGAGCTGTCTCTCGCACCGTTGCTACAAGATATGTACCCGGAGTATGCGCAGCCGAGCAAGCGCAGCTTCACAGCGTCTGCTGCCGCTGTTGCCTTTGGCGACATGTCTGACTTAGAGGGTTCAAGCAACTGAGCCCAGGTTTACGTTTAGTGCACAGCAGTGTTGTCGTGGATTAACAATGTATCGTAATAAACACCGCGCAATCGCTTGCACAGCCTACTGCAGGAAGCTCGGCAGTTTAGCAGCCCGGCCGCTTGGATTCTTCTGCCCAGGATTCTTCATCCGGGGAGTGGTTGCGAGGGTCCTTGGATGACTGAAATGTGTCACCGTGCAGTGGAATGCGGCTCCAGGTGAACAAGTGGTGTCCCCGTGTTGTCGACCATGACGTCAAGAAGGTGTCTGACTCGGGCACGTTGGCTTCAAGCTGCTTGAATGGCGGTGGGGACTTCTTGTCGCCGTACCACACTGTGGGGTCATTATACGTCACGAATCTTGCAGACGGCTTCATTTGATGCACAGTCTGCTTGAAGGGTGCAGCAGACTCCGCTGTGAACTCCGTGTGCATCAGCACGATGTCTGCCCGCTTCAAAACGGAGGAGGGGATTTGCCACATATCCCCGCAGCAAATGTCCAGTACCCGCAGTGCTGGACGCTGTTCTGCAAGCTGTGCGGTTGTACTGCTTTTGCTGGGGCCGGTGCCGGAAGGCAACTTCTGTGCTGGCTTCAGCCTCTGGGCAATTCGCACTCTTGACGACGTGCTGACTTGGACCTGAAAATCTGATGGGAAAACCTCTGCAAGGCGCCTTGCAGCTTCTGCAGCTAGAGCATGTCGACTGGGCGATAGCTCTACTGCGTAAACCTGCACTCAAGGCAAGCAGTGCGCCTGAGCGCAAGGAGATTTCACAGCAAACTCACATGCTCCAACGACGGGTAGGCAAGGAAAGCAAGGGTAGCAATGCGACCGCAACCAGAACCTAAATCGATCAAACTCTTCGCGCCAGCTACATTGAGGTGGCTCGCGTCCAAAAGTTTGGCCATTCCTGATGTCAAGTTGTGTGTATATGAAACGCGACGTGTTTTGCGAAGCTGGCCTTGCGTACCTGCCGGGAGCACTTCCCCGTAGAGAAGAGAAGCACCTGCCTGCTCTGCTTTCATAGTGTCTGAATCTTGTATGCAATGGTGTCCATCTGTGTACCCAGTTGTGGTCCATGCGCCGCCCCAAGCCATGAGCAATTTTTCCTCAGCTTGCTGCACTTCACAAGGTAGCTCGTGCCCTTTTACTTGTTCTGCATCCTCAGCACCAAATCTGTCTTGGTTGTGGACGTTGAGGCCAGAGAGACCACAGCCCATTTTTCTCGCAGTGTTCCCCAACGCGGCAAGCCGCGCTTGTTGTTTCAAGAGAGATACAAACCCAAGCCAAGAGCTTGCTCTCGCAACGCGGCCACGCCGCTGCTAGTTGTCCTGGCGCTGGGCAGGACCAACACCAGCGACACGCGAAGAGTTTCACCCCAAATATGAGGATGTCATACAATTTCGTGTTCGCTCAGCGCATGCTGCAACAGCATTATTTGCTTTGAGCGACGCACACCTGACGGCACACATTCCCTTCTTGTACCAGCCAGCGAGCAGCCTGTGTAATCGGGGTCTCAATTTTTTGTTGACGACTCAACGTAAGAACACGTCCAGCTGCACTGTGATCTGTGGGGCTGCAATTTGCTTCAAATTATTTGTTCATCGGCTTACTTCATCGCTCGGTGCATCATCGATTTCCTCATCCATTCGAGCAAGATTTCTCTTCGAAACACCCACTCGGGTTTTGAGCGATTCTTCTCCAACACAGCCTGCCTAGTATTCATCGATGTTACATTGAAATGGCTTACACTGCTTTACCCACCAATCGATGGCTGCTTGAGCGTTCACCCTCAGAGCAACGAGAAGATTCAAGCTTGTTGATGAGTGGCGAACTGAGACACAAAAAAGGTTGGCGAATTCAGCGGCAGTCGTTTGTGCTGCGGGATATGCGGGCACTGGTGTGGTACAAAGATATCACACGAAACAAACCAGACGGCTTTTTGTGTTTGGATGGATATGTGTGAGTCTGGCCTGCTCGTGCTCAATCAGCTCAGCGCTTGAACGACACGACACCTACGCGCAGAGCCGCTCCAGAGAGCCCAGATGATTTTATTTCTGCACTTGAGAAGGAAGCATCCAACTCAACAGCCGTGCTCGAAGACTTGTCCATTGTCCTTGTGCATGGCACTGCTGCCGACCGTCACCCACAGTACTGCCTGCAAGCTCCTACCGCCAAGGAGGCACAGCAGTGGATTCACAGCTTCAACTCAACTGCTGGCCGCAGGCGCCGCCGCAGCAGTGCCGGGCCACCCCGAAAGTCTCCGTTCCTTGGACGCCCCATCACTCCAAGCAGCGGCCGGAGCAGCCCCGGTTTGGCGCAGTTCCGTGACTCTCCCGCCGTACTGACCCTGCGGCGCCCAGCAGCAGGCGCTGCTGCATCCCCGCGCAGGCACACTAAAAACACACCACCAGCAGACATCGATGCTATCAATGCTGCTCATGCCAGGGAGCTTGCAGACATGGCTGACCACCTGTCAGGTGCGCTTGACTCAGCGGAGACACAATGGCAGCGAGCTGAAGAGCTGCAGGCTGCACTGCAAGACGCAGCAGCCCAAGCAAGTGCAGTCCACGACCACTTGCTGGGAATTGTCGCAGCACTGGGCATCAGTCCTCCTCGGGGGGGGGCGAAGCACAGACCCTCCGTTGACAGCCAGAGCTCCGGGGAGGAGGGCGGCACTGCCAGCCGAGAGGTGGCAGCCGTGCTGCAAGCTGCCCAGCAGACCGCGCAGTATGTCTTAACACAACTGCAGGCTTCACCGCTGGCGCCCCTTTCAGCTTTGCACACCATGGCTAGTGACGCGGCTAGTGACGCTGCCCTTGCAGCCTTGTCTGCAGCTTGCGACCGTAGTGCCATGATGCGCCGGTTTCCCCTTTCAGCATCCCTGGCAGCCTCGCCAATGCTGGGCCTGCTCTCGCGCAATCGCCGAGAGCTGGTCGCACCCGAGACGCTCAAGCTTCTGAGCAGGGTAGCGCGCCAACAAAACACTGCGCAAAGCGCACATATCCCGCTGTCGCCCCTGCTACTGCACCAGTACAAGCGTGATGCCTCGGCAACGAGCCACGCGTCTGCTCCAACGGTCGCTCAGTTGCCTTTCGTGTCATCAAGTGTTGGTCAAGTTGTTCACCAGGGCTCGGCAGACACTTTCGCAGATCCGCCGAGACTCACTGTTACACTGGCGACACCGGCTCTCAGCACAGCAGCTAGGATTGAGCTCAAGCGTGTTAGGACCGATGCAGCATTTGAAAGTGCCGCAGAGAGCAGTAGCGGGGCAGGTGCAAGTCAGAGGCCCACCGCTGCCGCAATTGCAAAGAAGTTGGGGGAGGCCGCAGCCGATGCATTTCTCGAACGTGTGGCCGCAGCAACAGCTGCCATTGACGAGCTTCCGTTTCACAATGGCATGCAAGCACTTCGCTCATTCTACGCTTTGTATGCACCGGAGAAAATCGGCTCGGAAGCTGAGTCCTTGGCGGATTTTGCTGGACGAGAGGAGGCACTTTTTGCGATGCTGGAACGAAAGTACCTTCGCCCAGTCCGCGTTCCATACATCCCTTTGTCTAGCATGCCAACTGCACCCGGCCTGGTGCTGCAGCCACACTGGCGGCCCCACCACTGGCAGCAGTGGAAGTCGCACGTGATTGTGCAGGAAACTGCAGACCGCATGCTGCATGCAGCAAGCGCTCCTCATCAGGGGTCATTGGACCCTGAATCGGTGCAGCGACAGCTGGTGAGCTCTTCGCGTGGCTGCGGGGGTGGCGGCGCAGCCTTGGCATCGGCTCTTGCATCGCCGCAGCCAGTTGGGTGCCAACAGGGCAGTTCAGAGATTCTGCTGCGCATTCAAGAAGATGAGCGAAACGCAGCATTTGAAACCCACGCAGCGCGCGTTCCTGTTGAGACTGTGTGCCAAGGCGGAAGAGGCCAGTGGTTGCTGCAGCCAGCGCTGCTGCGGCAGCCACCAGAGCCTTCTCCAGCGCAAGGCCTGTCCCCAGACTGGGTCGACGAAAAAGAAGTCCATAACTGTCAAATGTGCTCTTCAGCTTGGTCTGTTTTGCAAAGGTGCCACCACTGCAGAGCCTGTGGGCGCGCCGTATGCAGCTCATGTGCGCCAGCTGTGGGCTATTTGGTTCCCCCTGACGCCCGCGCTCACATCAGCCACAGCACACAAACTGCCTCTGGGGGCCGGGCGCACCTCCCACCATCAGATAGAACCATGGTGTGGAACACAGCAGAGCGCTTGGATGCAGTGACTGTAGTCCCTGAAGGCGACCCATTCTCCACTGGCAGCGGGCGTGGCAGAACGGGGGGACGCCCCATCCCAGAGTTTGGATACAGCAAGCCTGTGAGGGTGTGCCTTGACTGCATGAAAATGTAGCTTTATTGTTGCAAATTGTATGCTCCCATTACATGAAGCAAGACAGATCAACGAATGCGCTGTGATGCACGCGGATCCCCACTTGCGCGTGCCGAATTGCTTCATGAACCTCAACAGTGTGGACATCCCAACACACTGTTTCCTCTGGCCGGCACTGATTTGAAAGGTTGACTGATGCAGTGGCACACACAGCTCCCCTGCTTTTGATCGAAATTCTCCTCTGCTTGCCACTACGTGAGGCATCGCCTGCTCCGATGTTGTGATGGTGGGACTCTAACTGTCCAGACCAGGGATTGTGGAATGGGTTCAGCAGCAAGCTGCGAGGTAGCTGGGCTGTCAACACAAAGCCTGGTTTGGGCGCCTGAGGCGTTTTGACCTGCTTTGGGGCAAGGTGGGGCAGCCATGTAAAATTGCCCACCCCTTTGGACGTCCACTTGTCAGATACTTGGTCAGCATCTTGCTCCCTGCGCCGCTTGCGGCGGTTCTTTCGCTCGGCTTTTCTGGCTTCTTTGCTAAGAGCAATGGCCTTGGGCTGCATATACTGCTTCCTAGGCTTGTCGACTGGAATGAGGATCTTTTTACAGTCGGCATCCTTGACCTGGGCTGACTCAGCCTTCCTCTTCACAATAAGAGGATTCGCAGGACTGGGTGGTAATGCAGCCTCACAGACAGAATTTAGGGATGGTAGTGAGGGGGCTGATACCGATTGGTTCCTGCCTATGAGCGCTTCGCTGTGAACATGTGCTTCATCAAGCATGTCTGTTTTTTTGCGAATCGAAACCTCAGCTTCATGCTGCTCAATCCAATCTTCAAATCTAGGAGGGGCGTATGAGACGCGCTTGGATCTTGTGGAGGCATTCGCGACTTGGGCCACTTCACGCGTGGCTGTTGGGAGGCCAAGTCGAATCCGGCACGCATGGCATGCCCAGAAGTGCCGTTTCACTGTGTTCGATTTACTCGGAGGCCGGCAATCGAAGCAAATGCACTGGCTGCACCCTGGCATAGAGCACATCGTCCTCTTCAAGAAGATTCCTGTTTCCAGTGCTGCTGTGAGGGCTGCATGAGTAGAGGAAAGTATGACACGGCTGCTGGGCAGAGATTTGGCCGCATCCTTTGGCGCAGCCTGCACCATTGACGCCGGTTCGTGCTTTTGAATGAGCTGTTGGAGAGACATCATTTTTGAAGTTCTATCCTGATTCACTAGCAGTGTGTTGCTCCAAGCCTTTCTTGCTTTGCCCCGCCCCCAGTGCCGTTCAAGTCCACTTAGGGTCAGGCCTGAGGCACTTGATGCTTCGCAGCACGCTGAGAGACACGAGAACGAATTCAATGGTGCATCAAAGCGAGCACGCAGATGTGTATGGGCCCGATAGGTCTGCAAGGAATTCAATGCTGCCTTGATCGTGTGCCAGCGTCGCAGACTTACCACCAAGTCACCATCCAGTAAAATTGATCTCAGCTTTGTTGGTCCAGCTTTTTTGGGTGACACAGCAGCGGGACTCGACCCTGGTGACACAAGAGGCCAGTTTGGCATGCCTGCACTGCCCCACAACTCTGTGAAACTTTCCAGCATGGGGTCTTGCTGCTCGGCTCCAATTTGAGTTGATCCATGTACGCCAGTCGGGCCAAAAGTTCCTTGTTGGCAGCCCAATGCACCAAGAGCGGCAGAAGATAGAGGTGTAGATGGTACGAAGGTCTCACTTTGAGTTGTACACGTAGTGGAGGGTGTCTCTGTGTGGTTTCCTGCTGCATCATTTTGAGAACTCAGTTTTCTCGCACACGAGCAACAAGCTCCGTTGTAAAGTTTGGCAGAGCGCTTTTGCGCATGTTTCTGGTCATAATAGAATTGAACCATCGTAGACTTATCAAGTTGTGCATGTCTGGCAATTTTTTGGAATTTTTTGCTTGAGTATCTGAACAGGGAATAATTATGCCTGCTCACTTTGCTGCGCTGCTTTGGCCAGGCGACTGACCTTAGCAGGTTTGACAAACACCTTTCAACTTTGCTGTTGTCAAACTTGGGGTGAAGATCGGCGACAATTGCCTCGGCTGGAATTTTAATGCCACCAGTGCCTTCAGGACGGAGGTAAAGTGCAGCGCTGCGAGCTGCTGGCAGCGACGTGACTTGAAACGCGGCGCCGACACGCATTCCACCTCCTGACAGACCTGTACAACTTGAAGGGTGATTTAAGCGCGCCAAAGCCGGATCATTTATACCCACTGTGAATATCAGAGTCTGAATCACTGCTGTCGCCATCGCTGATGCTAGATGCTGACGAATATTTGACGCCTAGCCTTGCCAAGCTTTCTGCTGGGCTCGGCTCGTTGCTCACTGGCCCTATTCGGTGTGGGCTGTCAGCAGCGACAGAACCAATTATATGTTGCATATAGGAAACCAGTGAACAGGCGCCCTTTTCAGCTTTGAGGACAGGAGCGGGCCGTTCCCAAGCCAATCACTTTTGAAAGTCAAATTCCGTCCGCACTTGCACGACTTGCAAGCTGGAAACATGCATTGGAAGCGCTTTAACCAGGTGAGTGTTTCATGGTGAGTTTTCATGTGTGATTTGCGTTTTTGGTTTTCCGTACTGTTTACAATTTTGTGACTTGAGAGGTTCACAGCCCCCCCTCACCTCAATCCACGCTGCCTTCTCCTCCCTTTTTCGGAGCTATCAACGCAGGGTTGGCAGGCCTTTCAGTAATACCCGATGATAAACACCAAGCATGACAACTAGCTCCAAAGCCACCCCCACTTGCATCTCACTGTAGCTTCATTTACCAGCATGAGACTTCCAGCTGTGCTGCGGAAATTGCGCCAGCAGCTTCACGCAGCTCCTGAGTTGTCCAGCCAGGAGACTCAGACTGCCCAGAGGATTCAAAGATTCTTGAATAAACATGCCACCCCAAATGATTTAATTTGCAAACTTGGTGGCCATGGTTTAGCTGCGGTTTACGGCACAGCAGGTACAGGCGTGTTTACACTGACCAGTAGCAGCAATTTCATAGCTCTTTCCGCAGGCCCAACTGTATTGGTTCGTGGGGACATTGATGCTCTTCCAATCGAAGAAGCTACGAATACCATATACAAATCTGGGAATCACGGGGTCATGCACGCATGTGGTCACGATGGGCACTCAGCCCTCGTAACGGGCTTAGCAATGCACCTTGCCGAGAAGCCTCCACAAGGATTCAGAGTAGTTTGCCTGTTTCAGCCGTCTGAAGAAACAGGCAAAGGCGCACGGGCAGTAACAAGAGACCCCAAGTACGCCAGCCTGCGGCCTGATGCTGCTTTCGCTTTGCACAATTACCCAGGCGACCCAATGGGGGCGGTGCGTGTGCGCGCTGGGTGCATGATGATGGCCTCATGCGGAACAGAGATTGTGTGGGAAGGCAGAACAAGCCATGCTGCTCAGCCTTGGGCAGCATCTCCAGCAGCCAGTGCACTGCTGCATGCACTGCAGCAGTTACCTCACGGCCCAATGTCCTCAGACGATCTTTCCTTTGTGGGGGACAAGGGTGCCATGACCACCGTCACCCACGCCTCCCTGGGTGAGCCAACCTTTGGAATCACGCCTGGCTCAGCAAGGCTGCTGGCCACTAGTCGGGCAAGCTCTGACGCGCTGCTGGAAGCTGAGATGCAGCGTGTGGTAGGCGTGGCGCAGCATGCAGCCAAGGTGGCGAAGGAGCAGGCTGGCACAGCGGCGGGTGGCTTTTCCATGTCCATTCAAGAGCACGACGCATTCACATCTACCCACAACGACAAGAACGCTGCTAGATTGGTGACAAAAGCTGCCCTGGGGCGCTCTCTGGACGTGGTGCAGCAGGAGTACCCCATCCTCTGGAGCGAGGACTTCGGGGTCATCATGCGCGACATGCGCCGGAATAACCCAAACGCATGGGGTGGCGCAATGTTTACACTCGGGTCCGGGGAGGAGCAGCCACCGCTTCATGACCCAGAGTATGATTTTCCAGACGGGCTTCTGGAGCTCGGGGTGCCACTTTGGTGTGACATTGTCGACAAAGCCGGGGAAGCCCTCCTTGCAAGATAGTTCAGTTCAATTCACTGGTCTTTCTTTGCAGCTGGCACCGTGCTCTGCTCTGCACTTTGCCGCCAATACAGGAATAAAGACCAAAAAAGACTGGGGACACATGGCGAGAGAATCACCCAGTACCTGCAGAGGTGGGTGTGAGGAAAGCAAGGCAATGGACACAAAACATTTGCTGCGTACCCTTCGACAGCTTTTTCCCCAAACAGATCATACATCTCAACAAAATACATCCCCAAGCAAATCATCGAAAAGAACAAATGCAGTACGCTTATGACCTTGTAATTGATCTCCGGACTTGGCCGAAAGAAGGCAGCTACATACTCCATGCGGAATTTGAGATGCAAGAATCGGCAAACCACCCTTTCTTGCAACAGGAGCTGAGAGGTGACAATTGAACAGGGCAAAACATTTTCTGGCAATTATATTGTGGATGTGTGGTGTGTTATTTAGGTATACCAGCCATTCATCCTAGACAAGTGCACGTAGAGGGCAGGTAAACTGTTGCCCCCCTCTCCGGCCCTCTCCTCGGGTCCTGCCCGTTGCCACCTACGTTATGAAACTTGCATGAATTTTTCAGGGTGCTGCCTGATGTCAAGGGCAGAGAAAGCTCAAGGCTGCTGCCCATGCGCTGTGTGTAGCCTTACAACAGGAGCGACTTCCAGCTCACGGCATTCATCCATCTATTCGTGTTGACTATTGCATCATCCCCCCACCCATTGGCATTGCTCCACCGTGCCCAAACTGCCCAGCTGATGTTGCTGCTGTGGCCTGTGACACAGGCTGCAGGTGGCCAGGCTGGGCCTGGGCTGCTGCTTGCTGCGCGGCGATGTGTTGAATCATCTGCATGCCCAGGCTGCGGGCCTCTGCCAGGGGCACGTTGCCCTGCAGGGCAAGCGTCCCGTTCGCAGCCAGGCCATACAGGGCCACCGCATCTGGTCGTGACGGGAACACAAGCGGCTGCAGCCCCCGGTGGCGCAGACCGTTCACGGCCTCGGCGCCCAGCAGCCGCAGCGCTTCCGCGGCAGCAGCCTGGGACTGCTCAGCCTGGGACTGTGCGCTGGATTGGCCGTGGTACGTGGCAGTGCTTGCAGCTGCTGCGGCGGCCGACTTGGCAGCGATGGCTGCGTCGGCTGCCTTGCGCGCTTGGGCCACTTCAACCGCAGCTTCCTCTTCAGCTGTGCGCCTGCGCAGGTCAGCTGCAGTGCGCTCGCGTGCCTGAGCATACACCTCTGAGTCCAGAGGGGGCATTCCACTGTCCGATGGGGGTGCAGCGGATCCAGCTGGGGGGGGTGGCACGCTGGCTAGGGGGCTGCTGCGCAGGGCCTTGGGCAGGGCGTGTGCAGTGGGGGCCACCCTGGGGCTATCGCCTGGGGGCACGGGGGCGGTGCCCAGCCACACGGCGGCGTCCCGTGTGCCCCAGTCACACGCCACATATGCTGACCACAGCTGCTTCACCACCTCCCCAGGCACTGACTGTGGCGACTGCTGCTTGGTGGCTGCGAGGGCCTTGATAGCCAGGTGCTCAAACTCCTGCTCGTTGAGGTTTCGCGCAAGCCAGATCCCACCAACGCGGACACCTGCAGCTGTGACCAGTACAGGCACGTCCACTGAAGTCAGCAACTGCACTAGCGGCGCGCTTGCAGCCGTGGGCGCATTAGCATCAGCGCCTGACAGGAAGATGGCATGCGCTGACACGTCCCCCAGATCCACTCCTGCTGGCGCAGGCAAAGAGCCTGCCGGGACAGCGCCAGGGGCTACAGTATGCAACTTGGCTGTAGCTGCATCCACTGCAGCAAGTGCCAGCAGCTGTCTCTGGTAATGGTTGAAAGCGTACAGCTCTTCAGCCACAGGCGTGTCAGCAGGCATGGGCATCTCCGGCCCAGCGGCGTCTGCCGACTCTGCACGGGCTGTCAAGTCTGCATCTTGAGAGTCGTCCTGTTCATCGGCAGGCGTCTCTTTCTCAGCGTCTTCCTCGGCCGAATCGTCGGCCACAGCCTCAGTGTCGGCGGCGTCAGTTGGAGCTGGTTCCTCCACAGTGGCTTGCAGGGGTGGACACGGGCGCTGGGCCTCTGGCAAGTCAGGCACACCCTCCATGAGGGCTTGCAGCGTAGCGTGGTCCACCATTGCGTACTGCTCCAGGTGGCCAGCGCCGCTGGCCCCACCGTCCGCCGGGGACAAGTCAAACACGGACGGGTCTGGCGAGTATGTGCTGCCGCCAGCCTTTGCCCACTTCAACCACAACTCTGCATCAGGCACATCGGCACCCACCATCGCATCAGAGCTGACGCCGCCACCCTTGGTGACCACATCAGCGTAGTTCGTGCCCACGCTTTTTCGCAGAGCCAGACGCTTGCGGGTGTGCTTGTCCTTGGAGTTGGCCACTGTCGAGTTGACGTCTGCCATACGCTGCCGCCAGGATGGCGCGGCGTGTTTCTTCAGCCACTTCTTCAGCTCTGCCTCGCTGTGGTCGTCAATGCGGCCTCGCCCAAACATCCACGAATGCAGCATTGTGGCAGGACACCCAGCCAGCTCTGCCAGCTCACTCAAGGTGACACCGGCTGAGCTGACAGAGTGGCCGATAGCCAGTTTGAGTAGGTTGTCGTCTGAAATGACGCCGCCGGATGGCAGCGACTTCCCCATGGGCAGAGGCAACAGCAAGTCACTTTCACCGGCAGCGAGTCTCAGGGGAAAGTCATCGTGGTCTTGCAGAACGGCGTCCGCATCCTCGTAGTCACTTGCATCGTCGTCGTCGTCGTCATCGTTTGCGATGGCAGCAGCTGGTGCAGAACCTGACAGAGACTGGGCTGCAGAGCCACCAAGTGCAGCACTGTGGTGTTGGTGAGCGGACATTGACAGCTCAAACTGCTTCACTGCTGCACCATTCTCTGAGTCGGCCTGTAGTGCCTCGGCAGTCTCCCAGGTGCTCCCACCAGAGCCTTGCCAGTGTACAAAGTACTGCACACCTGAACTGTGGTCAGCAGCAGCAGTCATTCGCTTTGCTGCGATACTGCGGACTTTGCAGTTTGCACGGTCAAACCAAGCTGAGTCTGGACGAAGAGCTGGCTCGCTGCCACCATATTCTGCCTGCCATCTCGAATTGAACATGTTCAGAATTTCTGAGTGGCGCCTGTGTGGTCTCAGGGAAGTGAATGAAAACTCAACAATCGCGAAAATTTGAATTGGCTCAAGACTTACGTATGATGGCTGCTCATAATTGTGGCATGAGGAAGCCACACAACCCTGAGAAAGCTCATTCCAACGCACTTGACCAAATACTCAAAGCAGCTTGGCGACGGCATCGCCTGAACCTGCGGGTGGCTACTCAAGCGTCTGGCCAAAAGAACTTCCACCATCGACGGGTCCGGCTCAACCATGCTTCCAGCATGATCGTGGCTATAGTCTGACATGCTTAAATGCTCGGTGAAATAGCCTCAAACTCGGAGTTTGTTTTGCTGGGTAAGACTCGCTAGCTGGGCTTTGCAGCAGTAGATACTAGTACTAGCCGCAATCAAATTCCGCAAAACTTAGAGACGGCAGCGCAAGCCCCTTCAAGTGGTAGGAGGACGCACGGAAAGCGCTGGTGATTGCAGCATGCTCGTACAGCTGGGTTACATTTGACAATCTTTGTGATGGGAACTGCTGTGGTGCCAAGCTCTCCACTTTCACTTGGGGGGGGGTCCAGGACATGTCCAATATGAGAGCAGGGCGAACGCTTGCAGTTTGGTTTTCAAACTAACAAACATTGTGGCGAATAAATTGTTTCATTTATATCGCAAATTGTGCTTTGCAAGCACTTGGGGACATTCGCTTGTTGACACACGGCAGTCTCGCTTGTTGGACCAAGCCTCGTGACTGAAAAGGTCGAATAAACAACAGACTTAGCTGCTGGCCAAAGTGATTTGAGCAGCGCCAATTCTTTGATTGACCAGCCCCAGCTATGGCTAAATGCCTCTCTATGCGTCAGGTGGCTGCGCTGCTGCTATGGATCACAGCCTCCTGCGTTGAAATAGTGAAGGCTCAATACAAAGCGCCATCTGAATTGTTTAACGAACTATATGCAAACAAACAAGAGGAGCTGAAAGAATTGCTTGAGAGGCACCCAGATTTATATCACATATACTATCCGATGCAGCACTCCTTGCCAAAAGACTATTATATGTAAGTCACTGCAGTGATTTTTCCGGGCAGCGCTTAACAGCGTGCGTCGCAGACTGGATGTGAAAAAGGGAACAACCGTGTTTAAAGCTGATTACTATGTGAGCGCAATCTTTGATCCCTGCCGCGAGTACGGATTCAATTGCTGCAACGACACATTCGGAGCCCCTGAGTTTCGATCGTTGGACAACAATCCTGACAGTCCAACTTTGGGGAATTGGATGATTTACAGCCAGGATGGAACGAAGCCGGCGACTGAAACTTCAAGGTGGCCGGATGATAGCACTGAGTATAATCCACGCTGCACCAACCTCATGGAGCCGTTTGATTTTTGCGTTGCTCCGCTAACCGCCCGGTCTCCAGCACCCAAGCGGCCCACATGCTGGAACTACAATGCCACCGTCATTGCAAATCAAGACTGTCGAGCACCATCTGATGGAGCAGCACTTCCCTACTGCTTAGAAATAGGCGTCACTTCCACAGCCTTTATTCCAGAGTGCAAGGATAAAGATGCAACTGACTGTGGCACATTTTTGGAAATCCACCAGCCAGGCGATGCCAGCATTCTCACAGAGGTAAAGCTTCAAGGCCAGTACTTGTCAGGATACAAAATGGCAGTGATGAGCCTCACTTATCAGCGTAGCGGCTCCAAAATTTTGTGCGAAGGGGACCACGAGGTAAGCAGCAGTGCAACCTTTCCCAGGTTGACATGTGTACACATTTTCTAACTTTTGGTGAATGCGCAGTTGTGGTGGGTGCATCGCACCAAATGGTCTTGGATCGTCGAAAAAAGGCTTCCATTTCGCATTGTTTCTCCTGAGTGTGATTGGAACTTTAATCATAATCGGTATGGGTTGAACTGCATCCACGCTCCATCGAGCCTTGACGAACTGATGATTCTTGCGTACAGGTATGACCCATGGGCAACGATTGGCCCAGATATGGTTGACCTATCAGCACCCAGCCCCTTTCTACCAGAAAAGCGGGTTTACTCCAGGACGCGTGTAGTAGGAAAGCCTGGGTTTCCTGGAAAAGGCATGGGTGGCACGTTGATTCTAGCTGGCCCGGACGAGTATCACCCGCTTGCTGAATTTACATTCGGAAATGACTACACATACTCATTCAGGCCTGAACGAATTGACCATGGAATGGAAGATGGCGAGCTTTACCCAACTCACTTTGCATACACGTCCAGGTACGGGTCATACCGCAAACTCTCTGGGGGGGCAAAAGTTTTGCAGTCCACGCCGGTGGCAGATGTCTTTGCTAACAAACCACCTACTTTCAAGCTCGGTGCCCAGACCATTGCTGTCAAACTCAAAGCAAATATCAATCGTAAAGTGCGCCAGATGCAAGCCGCAAGTGAAGCTCAACAGCCCGAAGTGCTTCAAAATGCCCGGCAAGACAAAGCTTTTGGGTCCCGAGCAGCAATCTTTGAAGTGTCTAGCTCTGATATCCCCGTACAAGTGGATCCAGTGCAACGTGCGTTCGGTGCTCGCTCAAAGCGAATCGACAGAGTCGGTAACCAACTGCCAACGGCCCCAATCAATTCATAGGGTGCTGGCAGTCCGCGGAATGAGTGCTGCAATGACAGCCCTACTGATATCGAATGCCATTGGGGTGTGCGGTGCTGAAAAGATACCCTGACCTGCTGCTTGGGCTGGGGCTGAGATCGGGGCTGGGGCGCTGGCTGCACTTGCTTGCCTCTGTTGTTCAGCCCGGTCGCTGCGAACGCGAGCTCCCAACATGCTGACCCTTCGAGCTCTTGGGGCCAGTTGTGGAGTGGGACCAACATCAGTTTCAACAGAATTCGCAAAGTGTAAGGTCCCAACCTGTCGCTGCTCGGGCGGGGCATTGCCGAGAAGGGCAGCAACGGCAGGCACCTCATCACTGCGTGGCACACGGGCCGTAGGCCGAGGTGGGGGATGAGGGCGCCTTGTAGGGACACGGACACCAGGTCTCAGCTCGAGCTGCAAATCATCATCAGCGTCATCGCTTTGGACTGCCATAGCCTGGATGGAGCGGCGGATTGCGGCCAAGCTTGCTTGCAGTTGTATGCGGTCGTCAACATCTCCACCAACGTCCACCATACTTGCTGGCGGTAACTCGACCTGAGAGAGTCGCCCAGCTGTCAAAGCCTGAGCGACGGCATGTCTAACCTGACACTGGCCACTGGTTCTGCTCGGCAAGGAGGACCGCTGTAGAGTTGTCAGCTGGGACAGCGGGCTACCATCGAAGCTTGAAGCAGCATCACTTGTTCCAGGGAGGGTACAGTTATGAGCCGAGGACTGCACCCCTTGGCGTCTTCGAAGCTCAGAAATTCGCAGTGAGCGAATCCACTGGCTGTTCAAGTCTGCTGCACGAGCTGCAGCGTTTGCTTCTTCTACCTCAGCTGTTGCGACTGCTTGGCTTGAACTTGGCGGCTGCCAATATTCTCGAATGGACTGCGGGGGATTGTGCACTATAGGTGCAATGCGAGGGCAAGCTTCGCCACGGGGCTCAGCCAAGTTGCCCCCAGCCGTGTGCAGATTGCGGAGATGTGTGGGTAAGGCGGACAAGCCAACTGAGCCCGTAATTTGGTCCACATGAATGCCTTCACTGGCCAGGAAACTGGCCAGTTGACTGCCTATCCTCTGTGTTGGCTCGCTGTCATTCGGGCTTGAGAGCAGCGCTGCGGCAGCAGCCAGGTTGCGGGCAGCACGGCCAAGATGAGGCCCAAGGTCACAGAGCGCCCTGCCCAGCCGGTCTGCCAGGGGTGCAGCAGCTGCAAGAACAGCAGCTAGCCTCTGCAAGCGCTGTACTTCACTACCCTGTGCAGGTTCCGGTTCTGAAGCGTCCGGGAAAAGCTGCGAAACACCGGGGAATGGTGTCCCCATGTCGTACGCCGGAGGCGGAGTTTGAACTGCCATGCGTCGTTGAGCAGCTGCACCAGAGACAGAACTGTTCAAGTGGACCGTTCTGTCGGGAAAGCTTGATGGCTGCTCCAAATCTCTCAAATCATCGGTTGAGCCCACGGCTGCTGTTCCTCGCATTTGCCTACCAGCGCCCGCAGGGCTCTGGGCTGCTGGCGGCACACGATGGGGCAACACCGGCATATCCCATCGCATCCCCTGGATACTGCTGTTTGCATTTTGCAGCAGCTGCAGGAGGTTTGTGGTCGGGTCGAGGGTGGCCGGCAGGACGTTTACGAAGGAGTTTGCCGAAGGAGGGGGGGCTGGCGCATCAGCAGGAATTACCATGGGAACTGGCAGCATCCTTCTTCCAAGACTGTGGAGAGTATGCGTGCGAAATGGAACGAGTCGCTGGGAATAGGCATCAATCCACTCATCCCAGCGCTGTGTCCAGCCGTTGTAGTGGATGAGCACACGAGAGCCATCGGGTGAAATGTCCATGATAACTGCTTCCAGCCATTGACCCACTGTGTCCAGCGCGTCTACCCATTGGCCCGCGTACCATACTGCCCGGGGCTGCACATGTGCAGTTTCTTCTGGCCCAGCCGGGCCGCTCCCTGAAGAACTTGAGGCACTTTCTTGCAAAAGCCCCAGCCAGCCCCCTGCAGCAGATGCCATGGAATCTACAGTCAGCAAGTTTTGCAAGGCGGGCTCCATACTGCGCATCCATGGGTTCGTTTCCATGCGATTGCGGAAGGCAGTATATGGATGGGTGCCAATGGACTCCTGTGACCGTGACCCGCCATGTACCACCGCACGCAAACCCCCACGGTTCAAAATGCTGATTCTTCTGATAGTTTCTGGGTTGTCTATTTGATTCAAAAGATTTAGCAGTGGATGCTGGTTGCCTTGCGTGGCTTCAGTCTGAGCACCTGTTGATTGGCCAGCCTCTTCTGCAGAGGGCTCATCCTGCGCTCTGTAAACAAAAAAACAGCTCGATAGACTTTGAAATGCAACACAGCACCATTAACATACCTTCCTTGTACTAAGTGCACCACACACCCTCTGAAGATGCCGAATTGGTCGCAGGTAGCACTGTCCGGCTGAAGAAGTTTCCCCAGGAATAATAGACGCTGCTCATCAGCAGGCACAGAGACACTGCTCGCCACAAATGCTTTCAACTGAGCAACCGTTGTTTCTTGTGGGCTGTGGTCCAGTGAAATGGTGAGATCGTGCGGTTTGCCGATCTGTCGAATTTTGATTGTGACAGGCGTGCCTGCGTCAGCAACTCCATTTGCAGCAGTGCTCCCACTTTCGGGTGCACCGCTGGCTTGACTGGATGCCATCAAGAAGGTGATTTTCAACAAAACTTTGAAATGGAGTTTTTTGATCGAAGTTGGAGCCTTAAATTGGCTGAACTGTCAGCATCGTGGGGTCACAGCGACAAGCTGGGCAGTCCTTTACAGGACAGGGGGGCAACAGCCCAAGTACCAAGGACATTCCACCCCCCATCGATTGTGAAGTTAGCCAGAATAGCTTTCAAGTTGACATTTGTACCACGAGTCTCCTTCTGGGGAGGGCTGTGGGTGCCCTGCGGCGCGGTCAAGTCAAACAGAGCCCTTGGCTTGGCCAAGGCAGACTTGGGCACCCCCACGGATCTCCAACAAACAAGGATGAAGCCGGCTATTTATGTGCTAATGGAGTGATATTACAGTGCAGCTTCTACGGATGGATTCATAGTATGTTTACTCAGTGTGTAACCAACTTGAGCTGTTCATTGTGCTCTGTGTCCCTAAGAACATAAACGGTGTAATCAGCACGTGTGTGCTCAACACGCAAGCTGCACTACTGTTATTTTATCAACAGCCAACTGATCACATGCACTGGACAGCTCGATAGCTGTTACCTGGGTAGGTTGCTTGCCAGGTAGCTTGGCGCGTGGTTTGCAGCACACTCTGCTTGCTTGAACAGGCCGCAACTAGCTGCGCTTTCGTTCTCACTTTGATTCTGCTCGACGCTTGGCACCAATTCTGCGCAACACCCGACGCATACCAACTTGCGTTTCCAAATCTCCGCACAGCAGCCTTGCTAGGGCTGCAAGGACTGCCACGAGGAATGCAATGTTGATGCACAAGATCAGCACCGTCACAAAACCCTTCATGGCCAGTGACGATGCAGGGTCAATTAGCGTGGATCCTCCGTTCAAAGTGATAATTGTTACAACAATGCTTGCGTTCTCAAAATGATTCAAGACGTGTGTTCTGAAGGGCAAAGCAGAATTGTGCAGCAGCGACGAAACAACCATGAGGGTTGTTGCAGCTGTGGTTTGGACCCCAATTCCTGAAGGGCGAAACAACACTCCAATAAATGCAAGTGCAACTTTTCGAGCCTGGATGACCACCTCCCAGTAATATCGCTCATCCCGGAAGGAGCTGAACAGGAACCCCAGCACCGCACGAACCTCTGGGTCGTTCAGCTGACTGCGGTGCAAATACAACACCACAAGAGTCACCGCAGACACACCGAAGCCGTACAAGACAAGGGCGGGAACACCAATGCCATACATCCAACCGTGGTTTCCAGAGTCATCGCAGTCGAACTGCAAGTCTGCTGAAAGCAATCGACGGTCAGATATTTCATCACAAGTCATCAGTGTGAGAGCACTTCGGGTCAAGTTCAGCTGGAACACAAACATGATGACAAATACTGACACAATGAAGCACTTCCATGGAGTCAACACCACCGGTTTCGCCTCCAAGGCGGCACCGACTCGCCGCCGAGCAACAGCGAAAGCCTTCGGCTTGGCAGCAGCAGCAGGGGTTTTGCGGTTGGCAGTCCATTGCACCAAGCGGGTGCTTGGGATTTCCTGCAACGAAGAAATGCTCAAGCGGCCCCTCCGTGGCTTCCGGCGGCCGGAGCGCTGCGGCTGCATTACCATTCGCTGCGGCGGCGGGGCTCGCTTGGATTCATCCGCCCCAGAGCGATGCAGTTGAGGCATGCTATCGCTGCTGTGTGGCGTTGACAGAGGCAGGTTTGGCTTGGGCTGGGCTTCGGTGTCGCCTGAGCTTGGGAGAGCGGCCATTGGGTTTTGAGCCTCCATCACGACGGCGTCTTGCGTCGGGGCGAGGTTCCTCAGCGCCTGGGGGGTGTACCCATTGATGACAGGCTGAGGGTCTTCGGGGCGAGCGGGGGCGCACCACCACCGTATTTGCCGCCAACCCTCTGCTATTCCCCAGACGAGGGCGACAGCTAAGGCGGCAGCAAAGGGAACGAGTAGCTGCACCACTGTGTTGCCCAAGAAGGTGGACGTCAGGTCAAACTGCAAGCAGTCAATGCTCAGCAGCGCCTCCCCCACATTTGAGCCTGCGTCGAAGACAGCGAACATAGCTTGAAGAGATGCGGGCCACTCCATTGGAAAGGCTGCGGCAAGCGCAATTTGCTGCAAGTGCACAAACAGCAGCTTTGCGAGAGCAACATGCGCCTTTCCAGGCAACCCCCTTGACCTGATGGCAGTGCGGATGAGGAAGCCTATCACGAGCGCTCCCGTGAGCACCCCCCCGAAAAGTGCAAGTCGCACTAAGGGGAGTGTGCCGCATTTGTCGCAAGTCCCGTCCACATTACCAGAAAACCCTGCTGCACAATTCGAGCACATCACTGATTCATGTCCGAGACTGCAGGCCATCTGGATTTGATCTGTGTTCGCGGTTGAAAATGCACCCAGTCGCGAAGTTGAGTTCCACGCAGAATCCTGGACAAACCCAAGTCCTCTGAGCGGCGAGTCCTGCTCAAGAGTATACAGGGATGCACCCTCAGGGCAAGCTGCATCAAGCTTGCAACGCATAAACGTCAGTGCATCCGGACTCCACGGCACCCTGTAATACCCCCGCGCGTTAGTGATCGCTTCCCACGGAACCCCCCCGCACACAGCGCCTTCTGGGCAAAGCTTGCAGACACTCTGTGCCCACTCACCCCGAGCTGCATGCTGTGTCGCCAGGTATTCTTGCCGACGACAGGTGGGGAAAATGGGGCCCACTGGGGCTGATACTGGCCCACGTGTGCTGTCCAGGCTGCTGCCATCCGTCACAGCTGCAATTCGCAGCCAAATGGGCTGTGCAGGGGTGTTCAGTAGACGCAAATTGATGCGTCCATTGTGTCCGAGTGAAGCTAGTTGCCGGGCCGGCCTGGCCTGCGTGCCTGCACTTGCATTGCCAGCTTGAAGCAGCTCAGGAGCCAACATGCCTAGCACCGTGCCGGCTGGCCCTGCAGTACTGGAGCACTCCGGTGATGCACCTGACAGAAAAGACACATCCTCTGTATTTTCAACATTCTGCAACAGCCTTTCCTCGATGTCGCCTGGGGATGCGTTCTCGAAGAAGGGGACCTGTGTGAACTGGACAGCCCATACCGTGACTGGGAAAGAAGTGCTGATGAAATCATCCACCCAAGAAAATTCAGCCCGCACAATATCTGCATCCGTTGTGGAGCGGTATCCACACGGGGCTGCAGGGGCTGTCACAGGCGGCAGCGCATCTCGCTCATACGCAAACACTGAAGCGGTGGACACTGCAGAAGTCAGGCCGGTCGATGTCCTCAGGACGATGGGAAGGCCAGCAGTGTCTTTCACGGAGCTAGACAGGGGTGCGGGCACAGGGAAAGACAGGGCAAGACTTCCTGACCACGTCACGCTGTGCATAGGGACAGGGACACTGCCAATGGTGATCTGAGCAACATCAGTAGCGGACCAACCGAAGCCGCGGCCGGAAAGGGATACACTATCTCCCGCCTTGGCAATTGTAGGCTGTACCCTTGTGATGACCGGTGCATCAAGCACCTGAATAGCGCCTAGCTCGGTGGCAATTTCCAAGCCCTCATTGGTCTGCACCCGTACAACAGACAGGGGTGAGCTGGCGGCAACACCAGGCGGTAGCCTGTTGGCCAAAATTCCTGCGCAGACCAGCTGTCTGCTGTTTGAACTGAGAAGCAGCACACCACCGGCGTCACTGCATTGAATGCCACAAATACTCATGCTTCCAGGATTCGCCAGGGCTGCATCACCCAGCGCCAGTCCTGAGACGGACACGTTGTACCGGACATCCTGCCTGCTCAGCTCGGCAGACATGAGCTGCGACGGATTCACAAAAAATATGGCAGGGGTGGCAAAGTTAATGAGTCCTGGTAGACTGGTGGCCCAGGTACCACTTGCAAGGGTTACAGCGATGCGCAACTGGGACGCTTGCTGGCCACTGCTCATTGCAGCAGCCAGGGAAGGAGAGGTGCACCGAATAGCAGTGTCCGACACAAACACGATGCTCGTGCATGGAGCTGCACCAATCATCACGCCTGTGACGTCTGACTGGGTTTGACCAAAGCCTGAACCGACGATGGTCAGGGTTGAACCCCCTGCAGCTGATACAATTGCAGGCAGGCAGGAGGACACTTCGGGTGCTGCAAATGTGCGCAAGCGCACGCCTTGCAGCCCACTTGACAGTCCACCCGCAAATACTTGGACATCCAAGCGAGCATTGTCTGGCAGTGCAGACACAAGTAAACCTTCGCACACAAGCACACTTGGAGACTTCCATCGAACAGCCGGACACACGGAGCCCCCTACTTGCACGGTCAACTCCGGGTTAACCAATTGGTCTGGTGTGAAGATGGTTCCAAATGAGCTCCCTGTTACTTCCAATTGCATCACATCTGAAGCAGACAAGGCTGCGAGTACATAACTTGGGGAAATGGATGCGACAGTCGGGCGGGCATACTCGAGAAGGCTGGAAGGCAAAGTGAGCAGCCAGCCCCCTGCGTGGAAAATGCGAAGCGGCTGCAAGTTCCCAACTCCGGCAGGGATAGTGCAGGTTGCGGTTGTTTCTGATGTGACTCGCAGATCTGAACATTGTGTGGAGTCTGGCCCAACAGTCACATTGAGCAGCATCTCCGTCGCTGACAAGTTTCCTGCCGAGGGAAAGATACCAAACTCTGCGCCAAGAATTGACAACACAGCCCCAGACACCGGGATAATTGTTGGCTCTACGCTTCGTAAACTTGGCTCGTCTACAATTCTGAGCGATAGCTGAGATGAGTCTGCCAGCTTTCCAGCCACTGAGAGAAGCACTTCTGCTCGACTGGTTCCAGAAGTCAAATGAAGAGGAATCGACCCACATGAAACAGCTGTTGAATTCACGAAACTTACACTTGTGCAGGGAAGTCCATCAATGGTGATATTCAACAAACTTGATGGGGTTGGTAAAGTGGCTGAGCCGAAGTTGCGACCGATGAAAAGGATCGGCTGACTCAACTTTGGGCTGCTATGCTGAAGCAGAAAGGGAGGAATGGTACGAATTATCACTGGCTGTGCATATGCCAGGCTTGAGCTTGTGATGGAAGCAAAATCCCCAGCTCGCCTGTTGATAACCAGCGGTGAAAGTGAGCCCACTCCAGCAGGCAGGTAGCAACTGAGACGAGTCGAGCTTATCACCGAAATGTTACTGCACTGAGTCCTTGATGCGCCTGCAACAACACTGGATATGAGGCCTGCTGAGTGACCGGACATGGGCATGCTTGGGCCGAAGTTCAAGCCCTCAATTAGAACCTTGCCACCAGTAACCGGAACAATACTGGGCACAACAGAAAAGACGCGCGTTTTTCCAAAGAGTCTTATGGATGAAAGCTTGGTTCCTATTTGAGCGAAGCGTATAACTTGTACATCAAGTTGTCGTACATCAGAGGGTAACATGCTTGCGTCCAGGTTCGAGCAAATCACGTGGCTGAAGTTCGCTGTGGTAAGCGAGCCGAAGCCAGCTTGGCCACATGTTGAATCCCCAATCTTGAACTGCAACCCTGTTGAGTTGATGGCCAGGTTTGTCCCAGAAGCTGTCACAGAGAAGTATGACCGATTTGAGGCAGGGGTCCATGCCAGAGTGCTAGGCAGTACAAAATTGATCGCCGGCTCAGCAAAGCTCACAGAAAATTCTGCACTGTATTGATCGCCAACTCGCACTTTCAGCTTGTGTAAGCCATACATAGCTGCAAGGGAGCACTCTATCTTCGTGTCGCTAATGTGATTCTGCGCAAGACAAGCGCCTGGCTGTCCATCAAGTTCCACATCCACCTGTGCTGCCCACCGTAGCCCACGCGTCTCTCCGCTAACGTTCATCAACGGAAGCCCAAAACCGATGCCCGACAGAGCCACCACTCTTCCTGTTACAGGCAGATTCTCACTTGGGACAACGTTGCTCAACATGGGTGCCTTGTACTGCAACATCTGCGGTGCAACCCACGGGTTTTCGACGAACGGAATTGAGTGGTGAATTGCCAAAGTGGCCAGAGAAGTCAAGGAGTCAGTCAATGCAGGTGTAATACAAGTCAGCTCGTGAGAAGAAGACGATATCCTTGGGGCTTTGCATTGTCGGCCACCGACTACAACTTCAACTTCGGACTCAAACTGGAATGCGACGAGGGACCACCAGCGGCCAGTCAGAACCAAGGCGTCCTTTCCAGCAGGTGAAAGTTGTGAAGAGTTCACAGAACGAACAGAATCAAACCGCAAGAATGTTTTGTCTGAGCTTGAGGCTTGGCGAAAATCTGGCCAAGTGCAGCTGGTTGCCCATGGACCAATCCGAGAGACTGGCATGGCAGCCTTCAAGCATGGAGACCCAGTCCTGAAAGGTGCAGAACCAAATTCATCAGCTGTCAATCTGCTGGTAAAATTTGCCAACCACAGCGGCAGGGAGAAGACTCGAGCCTTCTCACACTCAAAACAGCGGACCGCATGAAATGGTGCCACAAAGCTGCCTGTACCAATCATTGTGAAATTCGGACTCACGCCAGCGACAACTGAACCCCTCGGGAATGTCATGAAGTTGCGCACTGTTAACAAGCTGGAGTCTGTCGTCATTGGGGCATCGACCCCTATCGTTGCAGTTCCAGCAATCCCAACAGCTCCAGCAGAGTTGACCCCCCAGCAAAACATCCTCCCAGATTTGCCCATTGCACACGCATGTCTTTCACCTACATCCAGTTGTACAGCGGACTCAATATTGATTCGTCCAGCCTGCTCAGGCGTCACATCTTCGCCGACTCGTAACCCAGCACCAAGTCCAGCGACAGTCTCAACACCCCAACACGACACAGAGCCATCGATCAAAAGTGCACAGGAAATCTCAGCGTGGCATCGAATTAACACAGCTGCTTGGCCAATTTGCACTGGATTCGATGAAGTCAGAGGTTGTGTTTGTCCGCGAGTCAATGCGGGGTCCCCCAACGTGCCGCCCCGCTGCAGTCCCCAACAGTGCACTGCCCCAGCTACGTCGACCACACACCCATGAATGGCATATGCGGCCACATCGGCAATTTTTTCTGGCAGAGCCAAGGCAGGAATGGATGCTGGGCTTTCATTATCTCCCAATACTCCACCCACGCCAGCAATTTCCCTTTGTGCCCCTCCAAGCCGGCCAAATCTGTTCAGCCCCCAAACGAGCAAATTGCCATCAATTGTGATGGCAGCTGCAATCAATGTTCCTACTGTGACTTTGGTAAACTTTGTTCCCATCATGTTGGAAACGCCGACAGACGCAGGGTGCTCATCGTCCCCAATATTCCGTCCGTGGGTGTTGAGCCCGAAATCTCCGCGCCCAAAACACAGGATATCCCTATCCACAGTGATCCCGCAGCGCACCTGTCCCTTTCCATGTACTGCTATTAGTTGTACGCCAGTCTGTATGTCTCCAAGAATCGCTGTCTCAGTTTCCCGAAATTGACCAACCTGAGACACACCGGGATACCCACACTCACCATTGGTGTTCAGACCAAAGCACCTAACTCCCCCACTGGTTGTCAGGCCACATGTATTGTCTCGACCGGCTGAAACACTCGCTATACTTGTGCCAAAGTTAGCCGCGAAAGTGTCAACGATAGGCACTGCAGAACCCAATCCACTGCGGCCTAACATTCCATTCGCTCGCGAACCCCAGCATTTGACTTGCCCATCCAGGAAAAGAGCGCAAGTGTGTGAGTTCGAAGTGCTGAACTGCACAACACCGTGTGCATACTGCTGCTGTCGCCGAGCTATGGCGGGAATGTGCGATGGAGTGAAGCTCAGACGAGCTACCTCAGATCGTGGAGTACAGCCAGCCACGAAGTTGTTTGCATCGAGATGACACACAGACGTACAGCGGTCAAGCTCAAGATCAATGGATTGGGTACCATCCAATTCGTGAGGGGCGGCATAGCGTCGGGGTAGGCCGTTCATGGCAGTTGGCCCTGAGGAGCCGACACTGCACTCAACAGCTCCGTTCACAAGAATATAGCAAAACCCACCATTCACAGGCACAATTCGCTCGATGGGCTCATTGACACTGAATTGAGCGAGCATAGGCATTTCTTTTTCGCTGCCGGTAAAATCGATGAGGGAGTGGCCTGCAGTGTTTCTAAAGTCTGGACCAGAACACCGAACACTCCCAGAAACATAGTGGGCACAGATAGAATTGTGCTGAACAGTGAGGTCGACTACAGCGTCGTCATCGAGAAAGATGTAGGGGTCCCTCACACTCCCAGGTGTTTGAGTTGCTCCAATTGTTCCTGCTTGCCGCAAACTTGAAATAATTGCTCTGGAATGAATCAAGCCGAAGCAACCAAAGCTGCCACCATAGTATATCACGCAAGTTGTTTGCGAATTGCTTGAAACTCGCACATGCGCTACCTGAAAGCTTGTTGAGCCCAGGTCGATAAAAGGAATGTCAGCAATTGCCTCAGTTCCCCCAAGGTGTTCTTCGTTGCCTTGGCCCAAGCCACCCTGCCCCCCATATCCCCAGCATTTGACCGCCCCGTTCGACAACACAGCACAAGAGTGCCTCTCAGAGGACTGTATTTCAAGCGCCCTAAGACCCCCTAGATTCAGTCTGGAGCGGGGGTTATCAGAGAACACGAACCGATCAGTGGTATTTGCACCGATGAAGCCTAGTCTGTCTTCATTTCGCCCCACGCAGAATATGTTGTCCACTTCGAGCTCTGTAAGCAAGCAACTGGCATATCTCATCATCGATATAGCATGAACCCGCGGGTTTCCATGTTGCAGAACAGCTGGCACAGAGTCTGCAGCTGTGTTTGGAGCTGTCACCCCTGAGGTATCTGACCCGCGGAGCAACTGCCCTGCACCGCCAGATCCCCAACAGCGAACACGCAAGTCCATATTCAATGCGCACACGCTTGTACGCGACAAGGCAATTGCAATGACAGCTTCATCCAGCGGAACTGCTCCCATGCTGCTTGGGTTCTCATTGTCACCCACAGGGTCAGTCACACCATACCCGAGCATGCCATTCGCGTTTTGCCCCCAACAGCTGAACGAGCCATCGGAAAAAATTACGCATGCATCGTCTATCCCAGCAACAAGCTCAGCAGCCCACCGAGCACATGAAGTTGCAACCAAAGACAAAACCGGGAATCTCTCCTGCACTGTGTACGTTGAGATGGAGAGCACGTGCAGAGTGGTGGGTAGAATTGCCTGCTGGCAATGATGCAGCCTGCAGGATGAGCCGGTCAAGTTCCAAAAGTCAGAAAAGTTGGAGCTTGAGATGAGAAAGCTTTGCTGTACTTGAGACGCCTTGAGACCATAGGCCAAAGCTGCACGGTTCCTCGCAAGCACAGTAGCGGTCCAGTTGACAGTCCGTGCACCCCAGCCTTCTTGCCATTGTGTAGAGATGTCACCTTGCATGGAATTCGTAAAGTGCTGAGGATGTCCAGAGTCTTGTGAGCTGTAGACATATCGCGTGTTGTTCGTCCACGTGAGTCCGTCCCAGATATACAGCTCTGCTCCAATGAATGGGCCTGTCTGGGGCAGCCAGGGAAACGCAGACTGAAAACGCACAGCAATATTCATGGATTTGTTTGTAGAAATGCCTGGATGGTGGTCCAGGCCGGGCGGCAAGCTTGTTGTTGAGTTGGTGCTGTTGAAGTATTCATGCTGCGTCATACCGATTTGAACAGTTGGGCGTGAAATGTCGACGCACCCAAGCCACCACCACCCCGCCGTATATGCTGTCACACTCTCATTTGTGTCTGCTGCCACTGGCGGCAAAAGAAGCTGAGCTGTTGAAGATGCATTGCGCGAGTGCTCAACGACAGTCGGGGCAACGTCTCTGAACTCGAAACTCATATCCCAGCGCAGAAAGGATGCCTCAGCGCGCAAAGAGATACCCAACAGCCACAAGTTTGCCCTGTCAGAACTTGAAAGAAGAAGAGGTGATGCCAAGGTGCTATAAGATGAAATGAGTTGCTCGGCAGCAAATTCCGGTGCTTCCAAAGACTCGATAAACTGTGCCGAGATTGCAAATCGTGCGAGCTCAATGAGACACCAGCATACACAAACAAGGCATGCCTTGTGTGTGGCCATTTTTAATGTGCACGCTTTGCTGCCTGTATTTGCTTCTTTTGGCCTGCCAGTGTCGGTACGCAAGGGTAAGTCCACGCTCAGAATCGTTGGCCAGGCTTCCGCTGGCAAAGATCCACTGCACCTGAACTATGGTCTCAAGCTGATCGAAGCTCTCAATTCTTTGCACTGCCGTTGCTGTTTTTCAATTCTTGGAATGGACAGCGAAATTGCAGAGTTGCCGCTACTTGTCGTCAGGTGTGAGCGTTGAGTTGCCCCTACTTGAGGGGCCCAAAAATGGATAGGTTGACGACCGAGTTGGCTTCAAAACATATGCATTCCCCCCCCAGTGCATTTAAAGTACCAAAAATTCTATTCATCAGCTGACAACACAGCCACAAGCAACGTCTTGTGGTCGCACAGCGACTGGCCATTCTTGTTTGCACAGCTTGCACAGCTTCTTTGAGTCTGCCGGTCTCATTTGCACGCGCTGAAGTTTTAACCAAGGTTAAAATACTTCAGTGTGGGTAAGTATGCCTTCGCACGTGTGCTTTCAGCAGAGGCGTTGCAGACTGTTGGCACGAGGAAGCAGTCCAATTGGCTACGGTCCAGTTCTTTTTGGCAAGAAGTTCATTCTTGCATTCTCCATCGCAATTATAGCCGTGCAAACGTGGGGCCAATCTCTCAGCCAAGTGAACAGAGCTTTGGAGGTGCTTGAGCTGGATGCACCTCTGCTTCTGGGGGAGACGAGGCTGGGCTCAAAGCTTGTACTTCACCGATTGGGTGTTGCGCTGCATTACCAACATCTAGAGATTGAGCACCAAGTGTCTTTTATGAATGTCTCAGAAGAGCTGGATGCACGTATGTCTGGTGCAATTCACAGCCCTAACGGCTCCTTGAAAGCACCAGTTGAGAGGAATCAGTCCAGTCTCTTAGACTCCTACCACGTCTGTTGGTGGATTCTTGCCAATGCGTCAGGGCTTCTCAGCACAAGAGATGTTTGGCAGCTGCAGGCTGCAGACAACTCATCCGCATTGCAACTGCTCACCACAGTATGCCCGCCAGGCATGTGCTCAGGAAACTTGACGCACTCGGCAAGCGTTGCAGTCAGATTTGAAAGCCGGTTTCCGTGGGCTCCTGCTCCGGCCCCAGACCTGTCCTGCCAGTTATTTGTATGGATGGGAGCCACCTGGAGGAACACATCATCTGCATGCGCCTTCAGCACGAGCAGGCACCCGCATCACGTGGCCAATCGTGCTGGAAATGACTGGGCGACGGAGTGGCAGGAGGGCTGGCAGGCTCCGCGAACGGAGGCCAGATTTTCAGTGTTCTTGCACCGGAACAGGCTCGGCACAGCTGGATTGATACACACCGATAATGTTGACGTTTTGGCTGGATCCAGCTTGCTCTCCCCCTGGGGGCCGGCAGGCGGAGGGCAGCTTACTCCTGCTCAAAGTGCCCAAGCATCTGGACCAGTCACGCTGCTTGACCCGCGTCCTGAGCAGTTGAAGTCTGCTTGCAGCAATGGCGTGGACAAGCTTTTTGGTGGGCTGGATGAGTATTGTGCGCTGTTCTTTGATGGGTCGATCACTTGCTGGGGAAATAATCGAGGTGGCAAACTTGGTCTTGGATCAGAGGCAGGTGACGTTGGGGGAAGCGAATTTCCCAGTCAGTTCGGGATCGTTCCTCTGGCCAAAGCTGTGTCACATGTCTCCCTGAGCATGTTCCATACTTGTGTGATCTTCTTAGATGGTGGTGCTCAGTGCTACGGGCGAAATCATGAGGGCCAGCTTTTTGCCACTGATTCCACTGAGACTTTCCTTGGTGACGATGAGCTGCCTTCCGATTTTGCGCCGATTCGGGGTCCAGCTGGTTCTCATTTCATGGACATTCATGCGGGGAATCGTATAACATGTGCACTTTTGGACTTTGCCACAGACAACCTTTTCTGCTGGGGAGGCTTGTCTGGTAGAAATTTTCTTGCCCTTTCTTCAGGACAACAAGTCTTGAACACTAGGACGAGCCCTGCAACAGATTTCATGGACGCCCAAGTTGGCTTGCAGGGCAATCGCGCCGTTGCTGTAACATCTGGCTTGTATCATCAGTGTGCAATTATCACGGGAAACAGCTTGGTGTGTTGGGGAGATGGAGAGGAGAACGGGGTGAAGCTTTTGGGCCGTGACTCACCTGCCAATGTGGACAACCCGGCAACTCTAGTTGACGAAGGCCAAGTGAATTTTGGTAGTCTTAACAACAGTGTCGCATCAGTGAGTGCCAATGAGTTGTCGACCTGTGTACTGTTCTTCAGCGGCAATTACATGTGCTTCGGGGAAAATACCCGCGGCATGTTTGGAACGGAATCTCGTACTGCGATAAGTGATCCGCTAGGCTACGCAGACCCACCTCAAATTGATGTTGGTGGCCAGTTTGTTTCCGTGGATGTTGGGGTTGGAATCGTTTGCGCGTTGACAGTCCACGGCCAGGTTCACTGCATGGGCGATCGCAACGAGGCCTCTGGCACCAGGACCGGAGGGGCGTTTGGCTTTCATAATGATCGCTTTCCGAATCTCACTCCCATTGAATTCGGGGGGCAGGTTCAGCAGATGGTGGCTGGACGCCAATCAGGCTGTGCGTTGCTTGGCTCGAGACAGGTGGCATGCTGGGGCCGCGATAATGACGGCACGTCAGCTGACGGAACCGCAGCAGAATTGCCTGAGGTGGCTTCGTGGATCAGCAAGACACGGGTGAGTTTGAGGCTTGAATCGGATGCATGTCGAGCTAATTGCTTCGCGGAGGGTGGACTCCTAACACATTGCGTCCACCCGGCTCCTGCATACGCAAACGCGGCGCTTCCACCGATGAATATGTCAAGAAGCACCCTTTCGGCTGTTTCTCGTTCGGCAAATGGAGAAGGCCTCCTCAGCTTTAGCACGTCGGCCAGATCGTCGTGCATTTTGGGCGTTTACGGCCAAGTGCGTTGCTGGGGAAGGTCCTGGTACGACGGCTTGGGGGTGCCTCGGGGCATCAGCACCAGCTCCTTGCCGCCGTTTGGAAACGAGGACGCCGTTTTACGCACACGAGCCATCACGCTTGAAACAACCAATAATGGCTTTTTCATTGTGACGCAATCGCGCAGAGTCCGATTCTTTGGGGAAAATGCGAATGGAATAGCCGGGCATGGGCACAGTCTACGGATTGAAGCTGGGGGGGGTGCAGATGGCCCGCTTTTCTTTGGCGACCTAGACACTGCAGGAGAAGTACGGTCGTTGAGAACTGACAACCAGTACTCTGTTTGTGCTGTATCTGTTGCAGGGGCAGTCATGTGCTGGGGCTCGGAGGCCAGCCAGTCTGGAACACTTGGGCGAGGAGCTGGAGTTTCCAGGTTTGGGTCTTTGCCTGGCGAAGTCCCAGCTGCTAATCAAATTGATGTGGGCGGATTCGCGTATGAGGCAAAAGTGCACCACATACATGCCTGTGCCCTGCTGGAGGGCTTTCGACTTCGCTGTTGGGGCCATAACTATCACAACGTGATCGAGGCGGGCAATCCGTTCCACAGGTTCGGAAACCAGTCTCCAGTCAACTCCGCACCACTTATTCCTGAAGCAGACGAGATTTTACACTTCGATTTGAGTCTCCGGAGTGCATGTGCTGTTGTAAGAAGAGCACATGCAGACATCGTTCGGTGTTGGGGGAGTTGTGCTTCGGGGGTTTGCGGGCTGCCGTCGGTCGTCGGCGAAAGAGTCCCATACTCAGCTTCAGAAGACATAGTTTTCAACAGCAGCGCCATTTCAATTACAGGGGGGCGTGCTCATTTCTGCTCTCTGCTCGGATCCGGTGAGGTGTACTGCTGGGGAGCTGGCTCAGACGGGCAACTTGCCAGTGGCAGCTCCGATTCCATTGGTGATGTTTTCAGTGCAATGGAGAAAGGCCACGTAGATTTTGATGATGTAGCGGCAGTCCATGTAACGTGTGGTCACTTCCGCTGTGGTGCAATCCTCGAGGATGGTGGCTTGGTAGTTTGGGGCTCTGGGCTGGATGGAGCAAATGGGTACGGGTCAGCAGATACAGTCGGAGACAGCTCCAGTGTTGCCAATTTGCGGGTTCAAGTACGTCCTTCTACCATTTTCCTCCCTCCAATGTCGCAGTTCTCGTCCATCAGCTTTGCCTTCAGCGTCGGCTTAGTCGAACCCCCATTTGGCCAGCGTGCGTCCATGGATGGATCTGCACTCATGCACAGGAGCCGAGTGTCGCCATTCACACACCTTATTTGCGAAAGCTGTGACGTTTCTAGTCTCCTGGCATTGCCCGAATGGGTTGGTAATATGCTTTATGCAGATGCTGAAATTACCATACCATTCGCTCCCATCGTGGCTGCAGATGCCTGCAGGGAAGCAGCTCTGCCCCTGAAGGATGTTGCAAACTTGAAATCTGTATGTGTTTGGCCTACAAAGGGGAGCACCGCGTCTGCCATGGAAATCACATCGCCAATTGACGACTCACACTTGGAGTTGACTGCGTCAGGGGGGGACCTTTTGAAGATAAGGGGCAGCTTTTGGCCGGCCCAACTTCTTGTATCTGAGCCAGTGAAAGTGCTCGTTGGTTCACAAGAGTGCTCCTTCATTCGCATATCGTCTGCTGCAACAGAGCTGGACTGCACGATTCCAGCGCTGTCAAGCAATGTGTCGCATGTTGCAGCAATCAGGCTTCTGCACACAATCAGCAGCTTACCCTCCCCAGTGGTTGCGCCCTTCACGGCAGCGTATACAACACCCCACATAGACGGCGGATTTCCTGGTTCTGACATTGATATTCGTGGGGGACAGCGCTTGGTACTCCAGGGCTCTGGGTTTGGTCGGCAAGCTCAGGGCTCCCTCGATGCGGGGCTTCAAGCAGGCTGGCTTCGCATTTTGGTCGGCACTGATGGCTTGGAGTGCTCTGAAGTGGTAGTTTTGGCAGATTCGAGTGTGTCATGTACTATGCCTCAAGGATATGGCAACCAGGAGCTTCGGGTTGCAATAGCAAACTTCACGAGTGAGCCCCTTTTGGTCTCGTATGCGTCCGCGAAAGTGATACAAATTCTGCCCAGTGTGGTCTTTTTGAGTCCCCCCTCGAGCTTCCGCGCCCTCGATCGTTTCACATTCATCGGAGCAAGTCTCGCACGAACTTCTGCTGACCTTGCAATTACAATCGGCGGTGTACCATGCACAGATGTGGTGCATTTCAATTCGTCTGTTGTCTCGTGCAGCCTGAACACCACACAATTGAGCACTACCAGCTCAAGTGCCGCTGCATATGTGACCGTAGGAACATCGGAAGCTGTCTTGGCAAAGACACCTGTGCAGCTATTTGGAGAGCTCCGCATTTTTGCGGCAGAGCCTGTACCCTTCAATAATAGCGGTCAGATCTTGGTTGTCGATGGGTTGAATTTTGGCAGGCCAGCAGGCATTCAATCACCTGGATCGAAGCCTGATATTCAACTTGTCGGAATCGGTGATGCAACACACAGTGTGGAGTGCTTGAATGTGACAATTGAAACCAGCAACCGGCTGCACTGCACCGTCCCCGCAGGAGTAGGTAACTTTTTTCGGATTTTCATTCGTCGAGTCCAAGGCTGGGAATCCGAGCTACTGAGCGACAATTTAAGGTACCTGCAGCCAGTTGTTTCATCTGTGAGCCCCTCTTACCTGCTGAGCTCGCCCGAATCAAAGCATGTGTTCGTGTCGTTCACTGGAGAAGCGTTCGGCTCCCTCGTTCGACCCACCCCCACCCACGAGCTTAACGGGCGTATTGGGCCGGTACCGTGCATAAACATCACATTTCGGAGCGCATTTGAGGTGTTGTGCGCAATTGACCTTCACAGTTTTCGTTCTTTCGAAACGCAGGCAAGTGTTTCACTAACAGTTGGCGGGCAGCAAGCGCGTGTTGACGCACCTTCGCTCAGAATCTACAGCACCCCTCGCATCAACAATATAAGGCCGGCAGCTGTCCCAATTTCAGGAAGTTCTATTTTGTTGGATGGCATTGAATTTGGCCAGCCTCAAACTTCACATGTACAGCTGGTTTCACAGGATATTGCTTCTATCGTGTTCGGGCCGCAACAACATCCTTGCAGAAACATCTCTATCAAGTCAAGCACTATAATCAGTTGTACTCTTGGTCCTCTTTCTGGTAGCCTAAACCCCGTTGTCTTGCGGCGCAGACATGGCGAGGCCGCACAGCTGGTTGATGAAGGGTTGTATGTGCTTCCGGGGCAAGTACAGCAGCTTGTTCCCAGCTATGCACTGGCTCCTGCCCTGGGTATGGACTCCAACATGAGCATTTACGTGCTAGGATCGGCATTATCTGCAGCCTTTTCGCCGTATGAAACCGTCTCTGATAGGATTTCCATTTCAATTGGCTCCTCATGGTGTAGGGGGGTTCGCTTTCTCAATTCATCAGCTTTGCGCTGCATGGACCTGCCAGTCCGCAGATTGCTGCCATCAGCTACCCTTCCCATCCATGTTTCCATTGACAGCATGTCAGCCATGGTGGCACAGGTGTCGTTTGAGGTGTACGGGAGCCCACAGATTGACTCCGTCGTGCCGGCCATCTTCAATGCTGCAGGTGGGCAGAGAATCTCAATCTTGGGCAGAAACTTTGGTCGTAACAGCGCTGATGTACATCGGGTGGAAATCGGGCAGGCAAGTTGCATCGATGTGGTTTTGGTGTCAGCTCAGCGTGTCAGTTGTACAAGCCCCAGTTTCTTGGCTGCCTCAGCAGGCTCGGATGCTTCAAGCGACATGCGTATCAAACTGAACTTGATTTCAGGAGCTCATTCTGGGTGGACGTCTGGGGCACTTCAGTATGACCTGCCTGATATCTACCTCGTCAGGCCAACTGAGATGCTCAGTGGACACCCCAGCCGTCCCGAAGCTGCGGTGGACATCCATGTTGTCGGCAACGCCCTTGGCGTAGGTGGCTTGATCTCGAATGGCAGCATGCTTGTAGCTGGTGTAAACTGCTCTGCTGCTGGAGGCACTGTTGCCCTAGGGCAGAGCGGCAGCTCCATGACTTGCGTGGGCTTTCTGCTGTCCAAGCTCCCGCTTGAAGTACTGGGCCAATCCCCTCTGGCGCGTGTGGAGGTGCATACAAATGTCGGGCTTTTTGTTGCTTCTGAACTGGGGACAATCCAGGTGATGGCCCCACCTGCTGTCATTGCGGTGCAGCCAAACCCTGCCCGCCAAGGCGACGATGTCATCATTGTCGGGTCAAACTTTGGATGGGTGCTAGCAGACATTGAGGGGGTACGTATTGGCTCAAGAATTGTGCCAAAGCAGTTCATTGAGCGGACTGGTGTCGGTGGGCTGCGAGTGCAAGTTCCAAACGCTGCCAGCGATGCGCCTTTGGACAACGTGGGACTGGATGTTCAAGTGTTCATGACAAGCGGGTGGAACGCCACATCGCCCCATAGCGAATTTGGCAGCGGAATCTTTACGTACCTGCGCACGCCTGCGCCCCCCATCGCAGCGCCGGCCGCTGCTGGTATCTGTGGCTATCGCGAAGCTGCTGACGGTGGCCTTGCCCGCATGGAATTCAATTGGCCTGGAGATGCAGTGACAGCCCAATTTCCTGTTCAACAATGGGCAGTCCAGTTCAGCACAGTTCCTTGGTTTGTAGACGTGCAAGCTAGTGACCTACAGACTCGAGCTGTTTCAAACATTGTGGGTGACGATGTGTCCTATGTTTCGGCCGTGTCCAGCCAATGCCGAGCGTCGGTGGCGACAGCCCAACTGAGTGGGGCAGCTCAAGTGAGAGGCAGAGAGCTGCAGCAGCTCATTGACGCATCTATCGGCAGAGTAAACGTCAGGGTTCTCAGCACCCCCACTGTGCCCTTCTGGCTTCGAGTTGCCGCCGTCACAGACCCCACGCGTCCCGCTGACGCCCGAGGGCCATTCTCGGTGTCTCTTGGACCAATTTACCCATCATGCGAGCGAACTGAGTACCTCAGTTCCCAATTTGCATCCAGAGGGGAATGGTCTGAGGCTATCTGCCGACCATGTCCAACAGGGGCCCTTTGCGGGGGCCAGCAATGGGAACAAGTGACCAATGCCGAGGGCTTCTACCGAGTCCCGTGGAGCGCCTACGCAATGGAATTTGTAAAGTGCAAAGTTCTTGCTGCATGCCCTGCAGAGTTTGTGACGCATTTGCAAGGGAACGCCACGGTGACGCCTGCAGGTGTCTTCTCAGCCGGACGTACTTCAGACCTCAAAATCAACTGCGCCGAGGGGTATGCAGGCCCACTGTGCGCAAATTGTGCACAAGGTTTCGCACCGCAGGTAAATCAGGAATGTGCAAAATGTGCGAGCCCGGCTGCAGCTACAGTAGGCTTCATTTTTGGTTTGATTGGTGGGACTCTCGCCTTGGGGTTGCTTATGAGAACGGCAATCAAATCCAGGGGCAACCCTGCCAAGCCGCACGTTGCTCTTGCAAAGCTGTTGTTCGTCCACTTGCAGCAAATTGCTCTCGCGGCAGCTTTCCCCATGGAGTGGCCGGCAGCACTGCGCGGCATGTTTGCGGTGTTTGATGCAGGCTCCAGTCTTGGGGACACGCTGCTGTCTGTGGATTGCTTGAGGTTGGACATTGCATCCTCATTTGTTGGGAACCGCACGACACAGCTACTGCTTCCAATCGTAGGCTTGATTGTGTTGGCGATGTTTTGGTCCTTTGCTGGTGCAGCGGGTGCCTGCTTCGCCGAGGTCCATTCGCGGTGGCGTAAGCCCAATGCAGCTGTTTCCACAGCCAGTCATGCTCCCAGCAACGATGGTGGTGAGCTTCCAGCCACAGAATCATCGCTGCAACCGATGAGCTCATGGGCCAAGTTTGTCGTGTGCACCTTTGTTCTGTTCTTCATGCTACAGCTGAATCTGACCAAGTCTTCGTTGTCGCTTTTCACCTGCAGCAGCATTGCAGGAAAGCGCTTGCTGGTGGGTGATCTGCAGTTTGACTGTGATGACACAAGCAACCATTCTTGGATGTATGGTCTTGGGGTCACTAGCCTCTTTGTGTATGCCTTTGGTGTTTCTGCCATGACTGCAACTGCCTTATATTGCAACCGGCGAACACTGCAGCAAGCCAAGACAAGGAGCATGTACGGGTTTTTGTACTCTATTTATCGCCCTGAGTACTGGTACTGGGAGTTAGTGATTCAAACTCGCAAAATCTGCCTGGCTTTCATAGGCGTGCTCCTGCGCCCAGAGGGAATAGGAGCCCAGGCAACATTTGCAACGACCCTGATGGTGCTGTCATCCCTGGCACACAATGCCGCGCTGCCATTTACGTCAGGCATCATGAATCACTTTGAGAATGCGAGTATTGTCGTTACATTGATCACTTTGAGTGGGGGGTCCACACTCATTGACCCACGCGCCACAGTGGAGTGGAAGAACTTAGTCAGCGTGCTCATTGTGCTCAGCAACAGCATTTACTTCGCATCCATTTTCTTCATTTTGTTGCGACTGTTTTGTGCTGATGGCAAGACCCAAGATGCCATCGCTGCTGCTCTGGGAAAGGTTGCAGTTCGACGATCTGCAGCGAAAGAACCAACACCAAAACTGCTGTCAAAACGAACACCTCGGCTAAACGATGTGCCAGCAACAAGCAATCCTGCACGCAGCGCATCTGGTGATAGTGATGAAGCCAAGGCTGGGCAGTCTGTAGCGCTGCTGGAGCTCCTTGGTGGCGGCGTTGCGCGGCGTCTCATGCGACAAGCGTTTGCTGCCCGGCCCTCAGACAGGCAGGGAGCACAGCGAGACCCCCAGACAAAGGCATGAAGACGCCACACCAGCGACTTGATGTGAATTCATTTTGTCCACCTAGCATGGTGGGCTTCGTCTCGAATGTCCCACTCCTCTGCTGCAAACTCCTCTGCAGGAACCTTGTCCAGGAGCCACCAGATAAAACGAGCCACGTTCTCGGGGGTGTCCAACGCATCCTTGGGAGGGGGGGTTGCTGAGTCAGATGAGGCTTTAGCCATGTTTGCATGCATGTCCTTGAAGAACGGAGCACTCGTAAAGCCCTCGGGGTCCGCTGTCCTCATCGTTTGCTGAATCTGGCTCTCAACCACGCCAGGGCGCACACTTCCAACGAACAGCTGCTGCTGCCCCGTTTTTTCAGCCTCGTGTTCAAATTCCATTTTGAGTGAACGATAGACGAAGAAAAGCGCACTTTTACTGACACAGTACGTCGTCATCCCCTGCATTGCCTTGTGTGCTGCTCCGCTGGAGATGTGCAGAATTCTCCCGCCAGGGCGAGACATGTATGGCAGCAACGCCTGTGTCAAAAACAGCGGTGTCATGACATTAATCTCCATTACTCTTTTGAATTCGTCCTCGTCGACTTTTTGGATCCTTGTGCCCACAGGGCCCACAACTGCGCACGACCTAGCTGTACTCCGCAAACAGCGAGCGCGAGCTTTATGAGCAGCACTCTTTCGTAACGCACCTGCAGCATTGTGGATGAGGAAATCGATTGTATGCTTAAGGCTGGCAACTGTGCTTGCTACTGCATTCCTTCCTTCCTTAGTTGTTAAATCAGCGACAACAGCTGTAATCTTGTCCGACGATGAAGTCAGAGTATCCAGCAGCTCTTTGCGGCGAGCAACAGCAACCACACGGACATTCTGTTGCGCGAGAGCAGATGCAAGAGCACGACCAATTCCTGAGCTTGCTCCAGTCACGACAGCGAGCTTGAATGATTCTGTACTTGCAGCCATTGCGATAGCAAGGAGAAGATTTTCCTCTGCAGCTTTCGAGCTGTGCTCAAGACAAGTGAATATCGTTTTAGTGAGAGACAAACACCGAAGCCAATTCAGTTTGTCTCAGCAAGTTCGGTGCGAAATATTTTGACTAGGCCCAGCCGACATCGATTTTTGCATGTGATGAGCAAGACAGGCATTCAGGGGGCCTGAAGTAGAAATGCTGACTACTAACTTACTAGGCATGTGGAAATGCTGCCTGGGTTCGCGGCATCCCGAAAAATGCAAACTAGACATATGGATACACAGCTCGGTTGGGCAAGCTTGACCCCGTACTTTCGTGCCTGCAGCAGGTAGCAGGGCCCAGGCAGCAAATACGGGACGCAAATTTGACCTTGGGTGCAGCGGCTATGCACATTGTGGAGCCTTTCGGCATCCTCTGTTTAGTGCTAAGACCTTGTCTGACTTCACCCTGTTATAGGTACGGCACCGGCATGAAAGCCAGCTGACTCTGAAAGAAGGGTTGGGTAGCAGTTCAGCCTCAGGCTTGGCAGCGCACCTGCAGGCAAAGCAGATTTCAAGGTGAATAACACACTTGGCATAATTCATTCACAGCCTGCCAACCCGGTTACTTCTTCAGGGCAGCATTCAGAGTCTCCTCCAGCTCTGTGGCTTGCACTGGCGTTTTCACGCGGATGAGGAACTTGCGCATAACGGGGGACTCAACCATCTCCTCGCCCTGCAGGACACGCTCAGTCACCAGCAGGGGCAACTGCACCGTCTTGGGGTTCATCTTCTTGGCAGCGAAGTCAGGGATCATGGCTCCATTCACAAGCACCTTCTCTGAGGAGCCAATTTTCGCCACAAACAGCACACGAGCTGAGCCGGAATCCGAGTTCACCGCCACGATAGCCTGCCCCACACCCATATCGCCCCACTCCTGGGTGGTGTTCCCGTCCTCGTCCTTGCTGTCACGCCAGCGGAACATCTTGGAGCGCATGCTGCATTTCTTCTCTTCCCCTTCAAGCAAGAAATCGTCCTCGCCGCCGTCAGCAGCGGGGGTGGAGTCACCCACTGACATGGGGGTCTCTGCGTCTGCGCTGTCATCTGCGCCGTCTTTGTCGCTGCCGCTGCTGCCGCTTTGCAGCAGCGAGTTGATGCTGGTGGGGGCAGAGGTGGTGGCCGTGGCGAACAAAGAGCCACTGGTGCTAGCAGCAGCCAAGCCAGCGGTCCTTGTAGTCAGCAGAGACTGCCCGCCGCTGGCAGGCGCTGAGGTGGCACTGGAAAGACCTTCCAGCAGCGAGTTGTCTCCAGACACCCCACTGCTGCCCGTGCCTCCAGTTGGCTTGCTCAGCAAGCTGCTGCTACCTGTGGACAAGGGTGTGGGGCCAGCATCAGTGACCTCACTGTGGCGCTGCATCAGGTCAGAGGCATACACGATGTAGTCCTGCAAGCCTGCGCTCCAGTCCGCCACGAGGTTCTCCTGGCGCTGGGCAGCAACCCAGTCCGCAAAGTTGGAGTTCAGCTTGGTGAGCTGCGCGTAGAAGGCCTTGGAGGTGAGCGGGCCTACTCCTGGGGTGGTGGGGGTGTGGGCTGTTGCACGGCTGCGGGAGGAGGAGGGTGTCGTCACAGCTGCAGAAGACGCGGGGGCAGGTGTGGCTGGCGCTGTGAGCAAGGAAGCCACACTGACGGGGGGCGTAGTGGCAGATGCTATCGAAGACGAGAGGCCGCCCAGCAGAGAGCCACTGCCAATGCCGCCGCTGTCGGACGCCTTGGCACCGCCCAGCAGAGAGCCACTGCCAATGCTGCCGCTGTCGGACGCCTTGGCACCGCCCAGCAGAGAGCCACTGCCAAT
>Ga0307982_1000093_pt1 | contig 65860 bp, 34 predicted proteins | sample OrgLakmetagen989_FD_201847 | JGI IMG/M metagenome (GOLD analysis project Ga0307982, IMG submission 201847) | Saline water microbial communities from Organic Lake, Antarctica - #989 | ecosystem: Environmental > Aquatic > Non-marine Saline and Alkaline > Saline | place: Antarctica: Organic Lake... | reverse complement strand
GAACGCAGGCAGCGCTGGGCCAGGGTACACTTTCATGGGCGCTTGCAGTGACTCGGGGTGCTGCAGCCACCCTGCCCGCTCCCACTTGCTGCCTGTCACGGCTTCGTATTGCCACTTCCCCTCCCTTCGGCCGGGTGTGAGGAACAGCGTGCCATCGAAATCGAACACAAACAAGGTGGTGGGGGGGGCCGATTGCGCGTCTGCCAGCACAAATGGGCGCCCAGAGTCGCTCTGGATGCTGACAGACTCCTTGGGGGCATCGGGGGCATCCAGTAGGGCATCATCGCCGTCACCACCATCGCTTGCATGGGGCAGCAGCCTGGACAGGTGCGCTGGCAGCGGCGGCAGGCCCATGGATGCACGGGAGGTGATGACGAAGGCGCCAGAGACGGTGAAGTCAGATACATCGCTCGCGCATGCCTCTCGGCCTAGCGACGCCATCAGGGTAGGTGAAGGCGGAACAGCAAGTCCAAGCACGGCATCCAGCATGATTGTTCCAAGATCGTCATCTGCAACAGTGCTCTCGGAGATTGAGGCAAGTAGGTCGTTCGAATCTGCAGCACGCCCATCGGGTGCAATGCTCAACGTGATGTGGGGGACCAGGTTTGCCGATAGCCCATGCTCCCCCCAACCGTCCCCCTTCGCATCAGCGTTCTGGGCAATTGGGGACAGCAGCTGCTGCAAAGCAGAACACCCAGCAGCCTGCACTGTGATGGTTTGCACCGTGGCATTGCTGTACACTTTGCCCAGCTGCAGCTGCACTCGCGCCCCAAAGGGCATGTCTGCAAACATACTGGAGGGGGGCGAGAACTGCAAAGTCATGTGCTCTGCAGCCATGCGGTCGCGGAACTTGGGGGGGCACGCGGCCAGCAGCTGCCTGCGTGATGCATGGGTCAAGAAGGCTGCGAAGTACGCCCGCTTCAGGTGTTTGCTGGCAGGCGGCTTCCCTCGGGCGGGTTTGCCCTTGGGGGAGCCGGGTGCGACTGCGGCGGCGGAGGCTGCCGCCCCCAGGGGTGCAAGCCATCCTGTGCTGCCGTCAATCACGCCCAGGGACACAGAGCGGTGCCACGCATCTGACCCCCGCTCCGGCAGCAGTGTCGCCTCTGGCACGCCGTATGGGCGCACCACCGTGGCGCCGGGCCGCCCTTCCCACCGCCGCCACATCTCCAGCACCTTCTCCGGTGGCACGCCGTGGGAATTGCGCGCAGCAAATATACGCGCAGTGGCTTCGTTGGGACACGCGATCTCCGCCACACGGCTCCCATACGATCGCCGGGAGGCCTCGGACAGGTAGTGCCCGTACTCAAACAGGCGGGTGGCGGTGTTGTCCACAATCACTAACGCCACGCCGCTGGCCAGAGCCTTGGAGACGAGCTTCTTGCACCAAGAATGGGCGTCGCCGATGCGTGACTGGTCGAATCGGTACTCGCCCTCTGCGTTCACAAAGTAGTTGTCAGCCGATGCCACCACCCACAGGGGGGGGGTGTCAGCCCAGCTCTCCATGGGGGGGCCTGTCTTGCCTGTGGCCCCCTCCGGAATGCCGCCCAGTGCCCGCCACGCGGGGCCGAACTGGCTCAGCACATGCTGCGAGATGGCTTTCGTTGTGCTGCTTTTTCCTGCGCCCGGTATGCCCCGCAGCACCACAAGCAGCTTTTCGATTCGCAGCATACCTGTGCCGCCCGCAGACTTCACCAGCCAAGTAGCGCCCATGCTGGGGTGCATCTCGTGCAGCTTGTGCTCTAGTGCAGTGGCGTCTGCTTTGCGTGGGAACAGCGTTGAGGGGGGTACTCCTGCCTCTGGAAGGGGAGGCAGCTCAGCTGACAGGGGGGGCTCCTCGGCGCCAGCAGCGCCCCCAGCCCCAGCCGCAGCCGCAGGCGGTGCTGGCGACGCAGCTTCATCATCCACCAAGGCAGATGCATGCTTGGCGTCGCGCCCCCCCAGCGTTTCTACCAGGTGCTGCACCGCCTCCCGAGGGGGGCGGTCGGACATGATGGTCTCCCGCAGAGTGCTGCGCTCCTCCGCAGAGATCTCGTCTGCAGCATACAACGCGCTGGCCTGTTTCAGCAGCTGCGTCACAGGTGGCAGAGAATCTGGCAGGGACGCCTGCCGTTTTAGTCCAGGGGTCTGAAGGGCCCCCACAGGCAGCTCCAGGGGGGGGGCTGCCTTGGCCTCGAAGGCTGGGTGTGACACCTTGGCGACATGCGTGTAGAAGCCGTCAGCGCCCATGGGTGCGTTCATGGAGCACAAGTACAGCCCCCGCAGGAAGTCTTCCCCCCACTCCACGGGGCTGCCGTCCGCTGCCATGCCCTGCCTGGTTGCAGACGCCGGCACACGCACATCCCCCTTCACGGCGCCACTACCGTCCGCAGCACCTGCTTCGTTGCCCAGCGCGCTGGTGCGGGGCGTCACACGCACAATGGACACGTGAGGGGCAAAGCCGTTGTGGTGGGACACCCCTGGAGTTGGGTTCTTTGGGTCCCAAAACCGCGCAATGGGGGTGACCTGCAGCCCGCTGGACACAAACTCCTGCTCAATGTCCAGCTGCAGGTCAAACAAGCGCTGCTGCGCCGCAGCCCGGCGCTCATCGGGGGACGTGTACAGCACACGGGAGCCAAACATGCCCAAGCCCGCGAATTTCATCTTGCTGGCTTTGCGTGTGGCCATGTGCTTTGACAGCAGCTTGGGGATGCTTGTCTTCATGATGCACGCAGCGGCCTGCAGCTCTGCCGTAGTGGTGATGCGCAGGAACGCCATGCTGATGTGTAGCGCCCCTGGGGGGATGAGGGCAGCGTCAGGTAGGTCGTGGGACTGCGCCTGAGTGGCGTGCTGCACCTCGTGCAGGCGCCCAGTGAGCTCCTCGTTCACCAGCCGCCACGCCACGAAGAAATTGGGGCGAGCTGCCACGGGCGGCGCATACAGAATGGACGTGTAGTGAGCGACTTCGCTGGCGGGGTCCAGGCCTGGTCGAGGGGGGGGTGCGCTGGCTGAGGGCCCCCCCGGCACTGCCAGGGGCTTGGCCTTTTTCTGCCGCCGAACCTCCTTGGCACGCCGCTGCTGCTCTGCCCTGGCCTCCAACTCAAGCTCTTCCTCGGTGGGGCCAGGTGGGGGTACTTTGGGCAAGTGCAGCAGATCATAGATGCTGGAGCAACCATCCTGCGAGCCAAAGACAAGATCCAAGCGCCCATCGTCGCGGCGGTCCCACACAACTTTGCCCCGAAATTTAAAGTAGTAGATACGGTGCTCAGATACCTCACCCCACTCAAATGCTTCAAATGTCTTCTCCTGCATGCCAGTAAAGCGGTCCTCAAAGCCAATTAGCCAGTCTTCGATCCTGCAAAATACAAAAGCGAGTGAGGATAATTCGCAATGTTTCCTCGTGCATGCCAATGAGCCAATAAGTCACAGCAAATGCGAGCGTGCTCAGGACGCAAGCATTCAAAGTGAATGCAAAGTACTTACTCCAGTACATGGTCATGTCTGCGTGTGCAGGTGCTTTCTGTTTGTGAGCATCGTCATGCAAGGAAGCACCTTGTCAATCTCGCCTGCGTGTTCACATACCTGATACGATTGATGACGTCCGCGCTTTGGCGCATTTTTTTCTTTCCGGAATCTTTTACTCGAAATTTGTTTGCATCAGCTCCCTTTGCGGCCATGCTGAAATGTGAAATATCAATCTGAGCAAGTCTGATTGGACGAAAAGTCTGCTGTGCAGAGCTAGTGCACACTCAGTGCTATGGACTGTCTCTCGCAGAAATTCTGGCTGCACACACGACGGGAAAAGCATTTCAAATGTTCAAAAAGAATGGGAATTGAACGCAGCATCGCACGGACGCAGTCACTTCCAGACAGGGGGGGGTGTCAACAGAGGACCGGATGGGCAGCCCCTGAAACAATGAAGGCCTAGGTGCCAACGTGTATGAATCATGTTTGCCGCACTTATTGCTGTGGCTGCTGACCTGGTGATCATACACGATTCACTATCTGCGTTGAGGGGCAGCGGGGGGAGCTCGCGGTATCTGCACCGCAGGCCGCTTTGCCTTCCCGGGGCCTGCCGGTGGAACAGCCGGCATACTCGCGGCCACATATACCGATGATGCGCCTGCTGGCTTGCCCTGCTGGGTTGTTCCCATCAACGAGTCGCCCGTGCGAACCTGCTCAGGCACTGTGCCGCTATCATCCGAGCTCTCGCGAAGCGCGTCGCGGCGGGGGGATCCGAAAGCAGAGTCATCCATGGGCGACCAATCGAAGCTGTAGTTCTGCACGAGGTGCTTCACTGCGGCGTCCACCGTTCCGAAGACCTGCACGCCATGTCGCCCTGCGATGTCAGCGAGGTAGGTCCGCCCACGGTTCAAGTCCTTCTGCTCGCTAGCAGTGAGCCCTGTCAAATCTGTCAAGGCCGTCGGCCTGCGGGCCTGCCTCACGGGCGAGCTGCTGTCCTGCGTGCTTGCAGCCACCGTGCTGACCTCCTCCCGGCCAATTGCAGCCTCGGGGACCATTCGGATCACTGGCACCACATGCCGCTGCCCTGCGGTGATGTGCTCGGCAGCCTCAATCATGCTGGCAATGCTGCGTGTGCGCTCTGAAATCACAAACACGAGTGTGCCTGCCTCTGCTTTCTTGGCTGCTTCAACGTCAACCAGCTCTGGGCTCCATTCTTCAACTTGGGGGTTGAAGAATGGAATCTTCGCTGCACCCAGCTCAGGAATAGCAATGTCACGGCGCCAAGAAGTGGGCCCACATGCGCCACCCAGGAACACGAGCCCGTGTGGAAGCCTGCAACTCTGCCTTGTGGACTGCCCTGAACTCACACTGTCTTCTTCATGGAACAAGCCCTGGCCATCGCCAGCCTCTGACTCAGCTGCCCCCCCGTCCTCCAGTGGGGGCAGTGCTGCACTGGCGTGCTCATGGCTGTCTTGCTTTGCCAGCTCTTGGAATGCAGCATTGCTGCTGGTGGACCCCCCATCGGCTTCTGCTGCGGGGGGGGGGCTGTGCACGGCTTGCTCCCCCGCCTGGGAGCCCGTGCCGGATGTGCTGAGGCTGGCATGGGGTGGGGTGCTTGATGACCGCTGCATGCTGCCTATAGGGCTGGTGCGTGCCTTTGCGTGCTTCGCAAACACCTTGGAGGCGCGGCGGTTCGCAGCCAAGCTCATGCGCCTGAAGGAGCCTGGACCGGGGGAGGCAAGCAGGGATGCGGTGCTGGTGGAGCACGCTACACTCCACTGTGCTGTGTACACTGCAAAGGCCTCGAACTGCAGCAGCATACACACGATGTGGCACAGCTCAGGCAGCTGTAGCGCGTCCATGGGCTGTCCAGTGCGCGTGTCCTCCTCGTCAGTCCTCAACAGGGGCGAGAGCTGCTGCCGTACGTCCATCTGTGCATGCTCCACAAGGTCTTGCGCAGCATATGCTTCTTTGGAGTACTGTGCAGTCAGCAGCTGTGCGCTGCCGCTGAAGGAAAAGTCTTCAGCACCAAAGTACAGCTTCAGCCATCGCTTTCTAGCCTCAAGAAGTACCTCACGCAGCGCTGACACGCCAGAGCGACGCAATGTATCGGCCCAGTTGGGGCGCCACTGCAGCCCGAGAAGAGTTAACACCGTGGGCAGCTCTGTCTTCACATCGATGCTAGCAGAAGCTGCAGCCGATGCTGATGGCTTGCCACTTGCAGCAGCGGACGGCATCATCTGTCGCACCAAATCAAATGCACGATTCACATGTGGCAAGGTCATTGGTCGCTCAGGCCAGTGCATAGCATCCGGCAAGGGAAGCATCCCAACTGTACTCGTGGCGCTCCCATGCGAGATGCCAACCTGCTTGGCGACCTGAAACGCCGAGAACGATGGGGAAGTCGACCGTTCAGACCGTAGAACGGGAAGAGACTGCATATCAAAGTCGAAACCACGAAGAAGAACAAAGTCTGCCACACATAGGCCACTGCTTGCTTTAGTCGTCTGCACAACAAGACCGTACGAGCGGGAATAGCGGTCGGGGCTGACAGTGAGCTTACCAACGGATCTGCCCCGGCTTCCACGAAAGCCTTGAAGCATTTCCGTGCACCATAGAATGCAGACAAAAGGAGCAGGTTGCAGTTTCCACTAAAAGCAGAGTGGTTCATGTCAAAGGTTGGCTTAGCCTGCAGAGCGACAGGCCAAAATGAAGCTCAGTGAAGTGCTCCACCTGCTGAGCGCTGAAGACATACCAACTGATAATTTATCGCCTCCACATTGTCAACCACAAATTCTTGCAGGTAGTCGCCAACATCGAAAAATCTGGCCATCTCAGATGCCATCTTACAAGCGCAACACTTGCAACGCTGGTGTCGCACAGCGACCAGTGTTGCGCCTAATTACCAAGCAGCACTGCAGCTAAGAGTCAAGGCAAACAAGAATGTGATCGACCAAGTTTATTTCAAATTGAATGACACTAGTCCGCGCAGTTGTCCAAGTGAGAGCACAGTCTGGCTTCCTGTCGCCCAGGGACCCTCCACGCCCTCAAAAGCGAGCGGTCATTGAAAAGTGCCACCACCAGCTGTGCCTCCCAGCATGCAGAGAGAGAGCGAGAGAGAGAGAAAAAGGCAATCGCTGCCTGCACTGTGGACTTGCTGGCTTGACTGGGTAGCCATCCAGCCGGTCTCTGCTCACCGCACCTGCGGGCAAGCGGACAAAAGGAACGGCCTGCTCACAGCAGGGTGCTTTCGAGCATCCTGGCCAGCTTGGCGGCAGGATGTTTGTGCCTTTCTTTGCTAAACTTCGCAGGCGGCGTCAGGGCGGGTCTCACGGGGCGCCTCACGTGACACGTCAGCCCAGCCAGCCCGCGGGACCCCCGTATACCCATGTTGCTGGAATAGGCGTGCAGTGGAAGGGGGCGATTTGAAAACTGCTGTGTGTCAGAGAAGTCCTTTGTCAAGCTCAGCAGCTCGGGATGGTCTCGCGCCAGAGTGTCACGCTGCAATGCGGGCACTGACCGCCCAGCAGCTTTCCCCGAAGGCTTGCAAGTTGGTTTGTCTCCTGCCTTGGCAGAAGTATGCCGCGAGCCGCGAGTCCTCCGGCCAGCACTCATATCCACAAAGCTCACTGCGTCCTGCAGCACCCAGGTAGGTGCGCGATGCCACCCCCAGTCAACCAAGTACTCTAATTCGCCTACTTCGACACAGTGTCGGACATCGCTGATTACACCAAGCCACACCATTCCGCCATAATCTACTTCAATATGCCTACCTTTGATTTCAGCAGTCTGTGCGATTGAAGGTGCCGAATTATTATTGGTGCTGGAGGCCATGTGACGACGCACGGCAGGATCGAAATGAAACGTTGGCGAAACTGCACACCCAGCCGCATCTGCAAGTGGGAAATCAGTCGAAACAATGTGAATTTGCATCTTAGTATTCACACATGAAATGCAGATGAAAACAATGCACCACTCCCATGGGCGTGGACAGCAGGTTCCATTGGCAAAGTGAGAGGCCTTCAACACACAGGATGGGGGGGTCACGACGCGCTTGCGTGAAAGTGCACTGCGTCCATGGCAGTACCTGGCACTTGACATTTCATAGTGCATGCCATCATTTGTGCTTGTTCAAGCTGGCCTTGAACTACCTTGGGAAGTGTATTTAAACAGAACCACGCATCCAAGTTGCAGCTGAACGAAGCTATTCAATCAAGGCCAAAGGCGTCCAAGTATGAGCTCCAAAGATGCTACAGGGGTGGATTTGTTGCGACAAATGGTTGTAAGGTTTGCTCAACAAGCCGAGTTTGCCATTGAGTATGGTTTTTACGAAGCCAGCAGCCAGGCAGAAGTGGTTCCAGGAGCAGCTCGAAATGGCAACACACATGTTGTTCAAAGCGATGAACAGGCATTTATTGAAGGGGCGGCTTCCAGAGCCTTGGATGGTTTGCAAGCTAGTGTTGAGGCAACCATCAGCAAAAGCACGCAAAGCATATTGCAAGAAGAAAAGGCTTTGACAACAGGTGATTTTCACGATGAGACCATGAAGGCTCATAAATCCTGTGCTGCTTGAGGCAACACTCACCATTGAAATATTTCCGTACAGATATGCAAGACATTGTACAAACGGCTCGTGCAGCTCCACCTCATTTTTCTGAAGAAGCCGAGCGTTTTTTTGTCAAGCAAGCTCAGACGCAAGCGGAAAAAGTTTATGAGCAGATGAAGCACCTCACGCTGTCTCTTGACCTTAGCGGCAGCTTGCCGCTGACTGAATCTCAATCATGTGATGATATGGTGGCATTCCTGGATCAGTTTATCGATCGCCAACTCAAGGCTAACGAAGAAACGCAACACGCCATTCACGACGGCGAGAAGACATTGTTGAAGACAGCACGCCAAACCAAAGCAGAACTTGTGGATGAGATTGAAAATTGTGTTTCTACAGCAATCGGATCCTTGAATGAGCGCCTAGTGTCAGGCGAATCGCTTGAGCAGGCAGTCGAGCGCCTGAGAATGGAAAAAATGGTGGAATCACGCCGTGCTGATGATGCCTGTGAACAGCTTGCTGCTACCAAGCTGCATTTACATGATGCACAAAATCAAATCAGTCGATTAGTTTCTGAAAAACAAGCTCAGGAGAGGGAGTCAAAAGCTCTGCTGCAAGCCTTGCAGTCTGGAGAGGAGCTGTTGCAGCTGGCAGCAGCAAACGTTGCCAAGCAGCATTCAGTGATTTGTGAGCTGCAAGATGAAAATTTGCAGCTCATTGATAGCAGCATGTCATGTTGTGAGGACAGCAATGCCCAGGAAGATGCTGGCCAGGAACAAGGTCGACACTTTGCAGCAGCAGAACAGGCTGTGCCGATTGACGCGGATGAGCTGCAAGCTCCACCAGCAGATGCTTTCAGCCAGGCAAAAAAACCTCGACAAGTATAGTTGAACGTTGTCAATCATACAGATACCAAATACGTATATGCTTTTGCTGCCATACCTTGATCAAGATTAAGCAGCAAGTCATGCACCCAGACAAACTGCTCATAAAGTACACTTTGTTTGGGATGCACAATTCGTAGGCTCAGCAAGCTGCTCCTTGCTCTGCTTTGTGGTGGACGCCAATCCTCCTTACCGAGGGGCGCCGCTGAGGAGGGGGTTGGTTGGGGGGGGAACCCTTGTGAGCTTGTCATTTCGCGTGGCAATGCACTCGTGGAGTTTTCAATTCTGGAGGAGAGCGATTAAAACATTGTTGGTTCATTCAACAGTCTCTTGCTGCGGAGAAGGCAACACGGTTAAGGGAATTCATACTGTAGGTCGCTGCGACACAGCGAAACGAGGAGGGTAGCCAGCTGCTCTGGGTGATAATGTCTGACACTCTTCCTACTGCTGATCTGACAGCTGTGTTTACAGAGCATCAGTTGCGAGCACTAGTTGTGGACGGTGCATTTTTCCGCCTTACAAAATGGGTGCGGCGTCTGCAAGGGCCCGTGCAAGGTGCCAGTGAAGCAAAGTCTCACAAGAGGGCAGACCGGACTCGCCGCCAGCAGCCGGTGTCCCAACCAGCTCAACTGTACTCAGATATTTTCGAGGGTGATATGCCGCCACGTCAACTGCTGCAATTGCTTGCGGACACTGACTCCAGATTGAGAGCAGGTCAGAGCATCCCAGTCATGAGCCCAGCGGAGGAGCGACGCCTGACTCACTCATCTGCACCCAGCATCAGCAAAGCTAGCAAAAGAAGCACACGCATCATGCCACCTCACTCCCCATCTGGACGCTCCCGCAGCCCCCCCCAGCGTGGGGCACCACGGAGCACCCAGGGACACTCACAGCCCCCTGCACGAGCCCCAGGACACGGGCGGCGCCCCCCACAAGCCGATGCATTTGTAGACGGACGCTTGTATCGCCCGCTTGTGCCGCAAGCTACTTCGTCCTTGACGGCACATGGGGCAAAGCACAACCTTCAGGCGCTGCACCAGGCTGCCCAGCGCCACAGCGCGCTGACGGCGTCCCCGCGCCGAATAACGTCTACCCGCTCGCGCAGCCCCACGCCTGGCTCCCCACACATGAGTGCTCGCAGTGGGGACATGTATCTGCCGCAGCCTTTGCCGCTTGCCAAGCGTGCCCAGTCTGGCGAATTCAACCTGCCTGCAGTAGAAGACGCAGCTGCCGCCCCCCGTGAAGGACTCCGCACCCCGCCAAAGAACAGAACTGCCCCAAGCGCCGTATCTGATGCAGAAACGCCCCCCCCCCTGACTAAGAAGCAGCTCCGAAGACAAAAGCGGGCAGAGAAAGCTTTGAAGCGGGAGCTGCATATAGCTGCGATGGCGGCACCAGTGCCACACAAGATGTCACATAAAGTGCTTACACGCCGACAGCGTCTGCAGCAGGAGCTGGATATTCTGACCAAGATATCTCGTGATGCCCAGGCAGGGCTGCCCGTCACCGCTCCCGCGCAATCCACACAAGCAGCACTGGACAGCAATGCCATTCAGCTGAATGTGTCTAGCAAAGCTGACAATGAGCTGGTGATGGCTGTCTCTCGTGCCCGTGTCCAGGCCCTGCATGCGGTGGAGCTGCAGCGCCTGGGGATGCTGCCTGCAACCAGCCCCAACCACGGCACACACCCAGCACCGCAAGCCACCCCCGGCTCAAAGCCCGCAGCTGGTGATTCAGCATCCGGTGGGAAGCTTCCACAGGTGTTCCCGTCCAGCTCGCCGTACTCCCAAGGCTTGGTGAAGCAAGCTGGGGCTGGGGGGTGGACCACCAGTGCACAGAGCCGGCCTCTGACATCACCGTTGAGGCAACGCAACAAGTTGTATGATGGGCTCATGCAGCGGCCGATGGCTTCAGCGCGGCAGGACCTCAATAGCGAGGAGAGTGACGGGATGGCAAGTGTTTGATGAAGCAGTGGCATCTATCTGGTGTGCATTTTGTCCAGCTAGATCTCCTCTTCGTCGCCCCCTGCTGCGCCAGTGTCGCCCAGAATTTCCGATAGCAGCTGTTTGGCTTCTGTCAGCTTCGTCGTGCTTCCAATGGCATCTTCGTTTGAATCCTGCGTTGCATGCGACAAGCTAGTCAGCCCATTCGAATCGACGCAGCACCGACACTCGCTGTCACTTACAATGAATGTGCTCAATGCATCAGCAGCAGCCATAACACGCTGCTTGGTGTTGGGAATCATCATCTCCCCTTCAGCGAGTACTTCGGTCTGCAAGATATCAAACGATTCAGGCTGCGTCCCTGGCAAGCAATGCTGTGCAGTGCAATTGTACCTGCTTCTTGATATCATATTCATCCTGCTGCTCATCACGCATCTTCTGAACCTTGGCTGCTTGTTGCTCCACTTCTTGTACGTAAGCAACCAGCTCCTTTTGAAGCCTTCACGTTGCAAACCATGCCTCACGCATTTTCCGCACATGCTTTTCTCAGCAAACGTACCTCTGAAGCGACCCAACTTTGATTCGCAGCTGTTTCTCCGCTTGGGTTTCGATGGGCTTTCCGGAAGAGGCCATGGTTTGCTGTGGGAATCTGCGCCGAATCAGCGAATGATCGTAACGGTATTGGCGTGGTCCACCTAGCTTGCTTTTGATTATCTCACATTCGGCTCGCTACTTGTTGATTAAGTCCAGTCAGTCCAACAAACCTGTCAGTATTATTCAAATGGCAAGAATGACCAACAGGCGTCAAATCAGAATAGTAACAGTCAACACCAAGCATTGAGCCCCCGCTCATCCGGATGAGCCGGCTGCAGACTGATTAGGGGACGTATGGCACAGCTGAACCGCTGGAAAGCTCCCGACAAACGCTGCGAACAGAACCATAACGACAAGATCAGTGCAGTAGTTGTTGTGGTGCTCGCTGAGTTGTGAAATTAATATGCAGGTCTCTGTCCGTGGCTTGGCTGCGGCCGTCAACTTCCGCAGGCTAGCGCTTGTGGCCCCTGTCCGCAGTATTTGTGCAGCTGTACCGGCACTACATGGAGGTGGACACGGTAAGTGAAGATCTGGCGCCATATGTGAGCAATACTCAGTGACTTCTGTGCAGTTGACCCTGACGCAAAAAAGTGAGAAAGTCGCGTGCCATGTCCAAAGCACACAACGAACCGATTTCGCGCAGAGTTTCGGTCATATTTGTCGATAAAAATGGCGCAGAAACATCTTGTTCAGCATACACTGGCCAGAGCCTTCTGCAAGTGGCGCATTCCAATGATGTTGACTTGGAGGGTGCATGCGAGGCATCCCTGGCATGCAGCACGTGCCACGTCATCTTGGAGGATGCCGTCTTCGACAATCTGGAGGAGCCTAGTGAGGAGGAAGATGATATGCTGGATATGGCTTTTGGCTTGAGTGAGACGTAAGTTCGTGCATTTCATCCCAGTGCACGCTTGGCTCAGAACAGCTGATTGCAGTTCCCGCTTGGGCTGCCAAGTCTTCGTAGATGAGAGCATGGATGGCATGAAAGTGAAGCTACCTGAGGCAACACGGAATTTCTATGTGGATGGGCATGTGCCCAAGCCGCACTAATCTAACGCAGCGCTTGCCTGCCCTTCTTATCTCCGGCCATTTTGGTTTCAGCAGCGAGTGCTGCACCCCAGGCCCCCCCTGCGTGGCTGATTGTACCCAATTTGCTGCGTTTAGGCACAGCGTTGCTTAAAAAAGCTGCTGATGCCGGAGGCAGCTGCGACGAGGACTTCTGGATGCATCCGGTACTGCCTTCAGAGCAAGATGCTACTTTGGCTGCTCCTTGCTGGTCGAATGATTTTTCACATGCCTCAGCACTTTTACACCACTCAGGTTTGAAACTGTTCGGCAGTCTATCAGCCTGGGGAAATCCTGGTAGGGAAGCTGAAGTAGGGCAAGTTTCGCTTGCCCCGCTGAAAGTGTTACCACGCTCATGCATCAATGCAAGGCTGCCGTTGCCAGAAGAATGCAATGCGGCCAATGAATGTGTATTTGCTTGAAATACTGATGCACGAAAGACTCTTGCATCTGGCCTGATAAAGATAGATGGAGTGTTTTTGAGCCCCGTGGCACTTCAAATAGCTTCGAGCCAGTTCACTGAAACTTGCAACGCACTGGTCAGATAAATTGAAGAAGGGCTGTCCTTGACGAATCTCGTGGCTTGTTTCATCCTGCACAGCATGCATCTCGTGCTTTGAAAGGGTGGTCCGAGAGGTGAGCATCCTGTACATTTTTCCAGTATGCCCCTGATGGCGCCCCTTTCCTTCTGAATTTACCCACATGACCGCCGCAACAGAACTAGCAGGATATCAATGTTACTGTGTCTAGCTATGCATCTATGTGAGTGATGATTGAAATGTCGCGAGAGAAACTTGGGAGCTGTGGAGGGTGCAACGAAATATGGGGGGCGTTCCTCGAACCCATGACCAGACAAAAGTTTATCAGTCATGATGACAAGATGAAATCTACAATCTGTGCCAAAAAATCAATGCATAACATTGTACGTCTCAATTACAAAGGCAGTGAAAATGCGCCGTGCGGTGGTGGCACAAGAGATTGACTAGTACTACCCAGCCCGACGGCATCACATCACACCTTGCCCCTTCAGAGTCTTCCTCGCCCCCTGCATGACTTTCCTTTCCTTCTTGCCACCCTGCAGGCGCTTGTTCCTCGCCTGCGGGCTGAATTGCCATGCAATTGGGTGTGCAGGCACATCTTCGTGCCACACCCCCAGCTCCTTGCAGCGGGCGCGCAGCAGCACCGAGAACTTGGCTGGCACTTTCAAGTCGCGCTCTTTCATGTACTTAACCACGTCTATGGCGTCAGCAATCCTGTACTCCCGCGCGTAGCCATGCACCATTGTGCCGTACACGTGTTCCGAGGGCTGAACGCCCCGCTTCAACATCAAGTCCACCAAGCCCTCAACCACATCCATGCGCTTGGCAGACTCATGCATGGTGACCAAGTGCCGGAAGGTGCGTTCATCCGGCATCAAGCCGTGCTTCCTGAACTCTTGGTCGATGAAGGCGTACACCTCTGCAGGGCGCCCCGCCCGCGCCAGCACCGACACCATGGTGTTCAGGGTGATCATGTCAGGCTCGGTGCCGGCCTTGGTCAGCTCCCCTGCGTAAATACCCTTGGCTTCCTGCACCAACATGGCGCGGGCTTGCACGGGGTCGCTGGGGAGTGTCTGAGGCAGCCACTGGATGCCCGCCATGGCCTCCTCGGTCAGCGCCTTGAGAGCCATCAAGCGCATTTCACCTTCACTGCCGGGCTGGGCCAGCTCTGCGAGTTCCTCCTGCGCCTCTATCTGCCGGCGCTCCTGCTTGGTGACGATGCTGGAGACCACTTGGGCGTCAGTGAGCCCAGACAACGGGTCTGCCTCCATCAGCAGGCTACTGGAGTCGCCATCTGCGCGCTGCTCTGTGTCCGATAACACCAGTGTGCCGTGTGCCGTGGCATCCCGCCGTGCAGTGGCGCCGCCGCTCAGCTGGTCCACCGCCATCAACACGTCAGCCATGCCAGGGGAGCCAGTGCCGGCGCTGACACGGGCCACTTTGCGCTCCTGGTTGTCTGTCATGTCCACCAGCAGGCGCTCCAGCTTGCCCAGGCCCGCCTTGTGTGCATCGGCACCGGCCTCTGCCTTGGAGTGCAGGCGCTTCAGCTGGCGAAGGCCCCCCTCAGAGGCATACCGCTCCCGTGCGACCTCCTGGTACTCCTCGGCCGTGATGTACGCGTCGGGGGGCACTCCCGGCATGTGGAACATGCGGCGCCCAGCCTGTGCAGAGGCGTCTTCGTCCACCTCTACGAGACTGCTCCCCACAGTCTGGTGCCAGTGGGGCTGTGCAGGCTCCGCTGCTGCTGGCACCTCCCGCACAATCTCAGCCTCCAACTCGTCCAAATCTGGCCAAGCGGCATCGCCGTCGCTTTCGGAGTCAGACACGGCTTGCTGTTGCATGGCACTCAGGGTGGGGCTTGGGGGAAGCGGGGGGAGCTCCACCCCCAGGTGCACAGCCATGTCTTGGGGGGTCAAATTCTTGCTTGCATGCAGCAAGCTGCTGATGCGCTGCGCCTCAGCGCTGACAGAATAAGCTTCAGTGGGGGCTGCAACGTTAAGGTTGTCCGCCTCAGCGATGGTTGCTGGCGCCTCAGCCACAGCTGTCTGCCGGCGGGGCTTAGGGGTGTACCGCCCAGCCATCACTTCTTCCACTTGCTGTGCAGCAGCAGTGGCGCTGAGCAGCTGAGCATCCACAGCAATGCTGGCCCTGGGCACTCTGGGCGGCAGAGCCAGGTCTTCCTCCAGCATGTCGTCTGGGGAGGTGGCAGTGGGTAGGAGGGTGCGCACCGGCTCTGGCAGCCGCAGGTCTGGGTTAGACGTCACCGCCTCCAGCCAAGCCACGTGGCGCTTGACTTCGTCACTGGCGCCTTCTTCCACCAGAGCACTGATGTCAGGCAGCTCCGTGTCTTGGGCTGCAGAGTGGGTCCCAGTCACTGCGACCGTATCTCCGACGCAGCCCAGTGAAGTGCCGCGGTCGCTCTCACTATCACTGCTGCTGCGGCCACGGTTGGACAGACCCATTTGCTCGGTGTCTCCATCTACATCTGTCCACTGCGAGGGGGGGCGCTGCTGTCGTTGGTGCTTGCCTTTTGCTGCGGGGGGTTGCTGGTGGGCTGGGGCTAGGGGTGCATCTGCAGCCACAGCAGCGGCTGCCAGGGCCTCTTGCGTCACTAGCGTGTCCAGGGGCCTGAACCCAGAGCCGGTCTGCCCCGTGACGTTCCTCAGGCGTGCTGCTGCCAGCCGCTGCTCCTGCTCTTGTGCTGCCTGCTGTGCAATGCGTTTGTCGTCAAGCACCGCGTACGCGTCTGGCGTATCACCCAGCTCCTTCCGGGTGAGGCTGGCGGGGCGCGGTAGGTAGTCCCACCCATTAATGCTCCAGCCTGCTCTGCGCCGGCGGATGAGACCTACTGGGCGCAACGCGGAGTGTGGCGCCACCGGCTCCCACACCACACCTCGCTTGTCCACGGTCTGCGTGGGGTCGTGTCCCTCGTACAGGGGGGCATACAGTGCATGGCCGCTGTATGCCTCGGTGGACGCCAGCGCACCGATGCTCATGGAACCCTCCACATCTTGGTCAAACTCGATGCCCACGCCGGCGGATGAGTCGCCATGTCGCACAGCGACCACAGGCTGCACAAGCTCAGTGGCCACGCTGCGCATGCCCACAGGCGCAGTGAGGGCCACCTCTGTGCGAATAGGAATGGTTCTATGCCCTGCATCTGACTCTGAGCTGCTAGAGGCGGCTGCACCTTCCAGGCCGGCAGCGTGGGCGCGACCCCCCTTGCCGGCACGCACCCGCTGGGCGCGCCACCGCCGGGCCTTGGCGTCCCACTCCTCCGAGTCCATCCCGCGGTCACTCTCCTCCAGGGGTGGCAGTGCTGAGGCCTGTCGCTCCCCAGCTGCTGCCGCCATCGTGGCAGCCTCGGCATGGCTGGCCTCAGCAAGCACTTGGCTGTTGGCACGCAGGCTCAATTCGTACTCAAAAGGCACCTGGAAATGCGTCACACGCAAATTCAGCGGTGGGACTGTCACTGGCGCATGCGCTAGTGAGTCATCAGTGCTGTAGTCGGCGGTGGCATTGGGTGGGGGGGGGTACGACATGATGAGCTCCCCAGCTGGCGCCAGCTCACGCTCCGCCGAGGCTTGCGCTCCTTGCGTGGATGTGTCGTGCAGGGGGTCTGCCACCAGCATGTGCTCGCTAAAGGCGACATTCTTGGGCGCCGGCATTTCCGTCGGATGCAGGGTCTGTGCGGCAGCTTCGCCGGCAGTTCGAGCCATGTGCACCAACCCGCCCACCGCAGCCCCTGCAGCGTGGGACACGGGGTTGCTGACGCCGCGCACCACACTGGGCGGAAGCATGGCAGTGTCGTTGCTTCCTGCAGTCACCACAGGCACGGCAGGCGCATAGCTGCCGGCTTCAGTCAAGCTGCCTCCCCACTCAGCGTGCACACCGGCAGATGCACGGCTGCGACTGGCGTCCCTCATACTGCTGCTTCCCCCAGCAAACTTGGCTGAGAGCTCGGGCAGCTCAGGAATGCTGTCTGGGAGTTCCGGCAGTTGCATTGAAGTTTCATTTGTTGTGGACGAGCGCACATCAGATTCTTCCAACGCGCCACTGCTTTCAGCAGTCGTTGAATTGGGCGGCAGCTGGCGAGCCTGCACAACTGTCGCATGCACCGTGCGGCGGCCTGATGAACGCGAAGTGCTGGCGTCAGCCCACGCTTCTTGGCTGGCAGGTACGCCTTGCAGTGCTGCAGCGTCGATTCCCGCAGCTTGTGCTGCAGCAGCCACTTGTTGTGGCGTGGCCCCCCTTGTTGAGGATAAGGCGTCGGCCAGCTGGCCCAGGTCGTCCTGAGACAGTGTTGGCGGGCGAATGGCATCAGGTCCCTCTTTCATCGCCCACTGCATGTACTGCATCTCGTACCCCAGGCTGTCTGCTGCAGGCTGGGAGGGGTCAAATTGAGGCGAGGACACGCCGTGCATGTGAGGCTGTGCTGCACTGGCCAGCGCCTCTTGGAAGCCACCCTCGGACAGAAGCGACAGCTCCCGTTCAAGAGACTCTCCTTCGTTTGCGTCAGCTTGTCGCTGTGCGACCTCGGCCTGCAGCAAGCGGTCTGCCCTGTCAGCTCGATACATGGTGTCCACACGCATGGCTTGTTGAGCCTCGTCAAAGTCCAAATCCTCGTCCCAATCAGGATGCATGGCTTCATGCTCGCCCAGAACCTCCGGAGCGGCAAAGATGTAGTCTTGCAGCGGCACGCCATCCACCGTAGACGCCTCCAGGGCGTCGTCGGCATCCACGTCAAAGCCCTCATTCATCTCGCGTGCAATGCTGTCGTCCAGCACACGCTCCATGTCACTGGCACTGCGCACCATTTGCAGCTCTGTGCTCAGCAGTGCAAGTGCAGCGCTGTCTGTGCTGCTGTCCAGCAGTGCCGTGCGTAGCGCCTCGGCGCGCTGGGGAGACAAGCCCCCCTTGAGTTGGGCGCTGGGCGACGTGGCCTGCAGCAGCTGGCCCAGGGCAGCATCGTCTTGCTGCAGACGCAGCTCAGCAGGTTCATCCCCATCCCAACCAAACAACCCATCGCTCTCGTCCCCTGATCCCCCCCCTCCCGCCCCTAAGCGCACCCTCGTGTGGCCTGGCACTAAGCTTGCATCCAGTTCGGCTGGAGTGCGGTCTCCAGCCAGGCTTCGGCGCAAACGGCGCAGCAAAGCAGCAGGGTCGTCGCCCTCTTTGTCCGCAGTGCGAATGGCGGCCCGGATCATGGCCAAGGCATCCCGGGAGGGCGCGCTGCTGTAAGAGTCAAGCGACCCCCCCTCAACAGACCTTGCCACAGAGCCGTCCGCCGCTAAGCCAGCAGACGCACCGCCTGCAGCAAAGCCAAGCTCTTGCGCAATGCGGTCTTCTGCCTCCAGTGGTGACGTCAAGTTGCCGTCTCCAGGCAGCCCCAGGAACTCCCCGTCCGCCTGCAGGCAGCTGACAGCCTCCTGCAGCTTGGAAGCATCCCCCACCCCAGACGCCGCCAGCTGCCGCTCCCCCTCCTCAAAGCTGAGCATTTCGGGGGTGATGCCCAAGTCGAATGTGCGGCGCAGCATGAGCATGACACGGCCCAGGGAGCGGGCTCGCTCCACCCTGCGCCCCACGTGGCTTTGCACCTCGTTGTCTGAGCAGTCCGTGTCTGTGTCGGGCCGCCCGTGCAGCATCTCCCACTCCATGTCGCGCACGACGTCGGCAGGCACGCCCAGCTGCAGGAACTGGTGCCGCATGGCTGCGTACTCTGGGCTGTGCAGGACCTCCTGGGGCAGTCGCTCCCCGTCGTCGCTGTCGCTGGGGTCAAACATGGCGTGGTGCTCCCCCTCCTCCCAGATCTTGTCGTGCACGGGGTCAGGGGCGGAGTTTGGGTTCTTGGCGTAGAAGTCCGCAAGCATGCTGATGGCCAGCTCCTTGCGGCCGTCGGCGTCGGGGGGCACAATGTAGCCTTCGTGCACCTTCCCCCCTGCCTCCACCGGGTGCCCCCCCTCGAAGTTGCCCTCCTGCACAAGGTGGGCCCCCTCTGTCACCTCCTCCATGAGTGCTTCATCCTGCTCCTGTGACGTAGGTGCTCGTCGCGCACCCCCCAGCGCACGCGCGTATACGGCCAGCAGTGTGTTGAATGTGGCCGTGTCAGGCTGTACCCCTCGTTCAGCCATGTCCTTCATGTAGTCCTTGGCGCGATTCACGTCCCCAGCCTGGCTGCAAGCTAGCAACACGGCATTATATGAGCGTAGGTCTGGTGCGAAGCCGCCTGCCTTCATCTGCTGGAAGTGGGAGTGTGCGTTGGGGTACACAGTGGGTCGGTAGCTACGACCTGCTGCGTAAATCATAGCATTGTACGTCACGTGTGTGGGGTACACGCCCTCCCGCAGCATTTCTTCGTAGAGGTTGTTCGCCCGCTCGTACCTGTCCGCACGGGCACAGGCTGATATCATCACGCTGTAGGCCACAGTGTCCGGCTCGCAATGGTACCGGTTCATGTGGTCCCACGTGTCCCAGGCTCGCTCCAAATCGCCTGTGCGGTAGCAGCCAGCGAGCAAGTGTGTCCACACGTCGACGGTCACTGGAACGCCTTCTGCTTGCATCGGCTGCAGCAGCTCAAACGCTTCAGCAAGCCGATCGCTGCGAATGAGGGCGTCCATTGCAGCGCCGTACGCTGCGCCATCGGCAGAAAGCCCAACACTTGACATGCCACGCAGCAGCTGAAGTGCTGTTTCGGCATCACGTGCGTGTGCACATGCTGATATTGCGGCTGTGTAGCTGAACTCGTCAGGCTGTGGGCCCTCTTGCGTCATACGCTGAAGAACTTTCAGCGCTTTGCTTTGCTGGCGTTTGGCGCCAAGAACGCGGATCAAGTAGTTCAAATTATCGACAGTTGGGGGTATTTTCCCACTTTCGATGCCAAGTTCTATTGCTGCAACGTTCTCAGCAGCTAAAACTGCGATTCAAAAACTCGTGCGGATTTTGATCATTTTCCGCAGGGATATGCTGCATGCTTCTGAGCGAACAGCACCAAGCGAGCAGATTTCAAGGCGCACACTCACTTTCATGTGTTGGTGGTGGCGCTTTTGACATGGAGCTCAACGCATGCGCAATTGCACCGTACTCTTTGTACTGGGCATTCAGGGCTTCCACTGCTCCATCGGGCAGCTCAATCATCTCTCGCTCTTCCCGAGCTTCAACAAGAGCCTGTTGCTCCTGCATTACCTTCCGTCGTCGCTTGGCTTGTTTCTTCGACATGTGCTGTCTCCAATTCTTCACTCGGTCCCGTTTCTGGTTTGTCCAGCGGCCCGCCCCGCTGGCCGCTGAGCTGCGCAAAGTGCGCAAGGGTACCCAGCCGGCCCGAGCAGCACTGCCCAAAGGCGCAACTGATAGTTGTTGTGAGGCATGTAGCATGCCCTGAGGGGCGCTCGCGCCTGGAAGTCGCCACATGTCTTGCTGTCCACCGCAGAATAGCCAGGGCAAGGTAGACAGACACGCTCGCAACACTGCAAATATGAATGGCTCATTGAAGGAAGCTTATCCTATTCCATTTTAATGTATTGTGTTCAATAAAGAAGGGCACACGGTGCTTGCTGCGGGTAGAGCTCTCGTGTACAATGTTGAGGGGGGTTCAGAGTATGTGCACACGACACAGCCAGTCGTCACAGCCGAGGAGCGAATGTGAATCAGAAAAGAGATTCAGACAGACAGACAGACAGCCAAACTGTTCCCTTGCGTATATGTGCGCAATGGCAGCTATATTGTCGTCTGCACACAACCCAGTGGCCACAAATGTCAGCAGCAACTCTACGGTTGAGCAACGTCAGCCAGCAGCATTTTCTGATGCTGGGAAATCCGGTAGCCAGGTGTCGTATGCACCTTATCAGGACGTGATTTGCTTTGGGGCAGTTCTTGGGTCACGAAGGTCGTTAATGACCCTTGCCCTGGGGCAAGTCATCACGGTTTTCACTGCGGGGACTGGCATTTGCAGCCAGTACCTCGCTCAGGAAGGCGTAAGACTGAGCTCACCTAGGCGATCTGACGCAGCAAACACCCGGCTCTGAACGCAGATTAACATTCCCACGACTCAAAGTACGCTGAATTATGCGCTGCTCAGCTTACACATGATCTGGATTTGGGGAATTCGCAAGCAGCAAAAGCTTCAGGTGAGTACACGTTATGGGGGCTGCTGCACGCATATTCCGCACTGTGACGAACTCAGGTGGCATGGTGGAAATACGCTCTCATTGCGCTGGCTGATGTGGAAGCGAATTTTCTTGTTGTCACGGCGTATCAATATACAAGCATCACGAGTGTCATGCTCTTGGACTGCTTTGCAATCCCTTGCGCAATGGCTTTGTCATACTGGTTCCTCGGGGCAAAGGTACGTCTTGGTCGTTCCAGCAGCTGCCCTGCGATCCTACACTTATTGCCTCCTTACAGTACACTCAACGGCACTATGCTGGTGTGGTTATTTGCATTTTGGGCTTGGGGGTGCTCATTTTGTCTGATGCGTTGCACGTGGGCGGGGGCATCGCGGGGGGCGAAGCAGGGCCCGAGCGCTGGAAAGGCGACCTGCTGTGCCTCGCCGGGGCATCCCTGTATGCTGTCAGCAATGTGGCCCAGGAGGCAAGTATCAAGGGGGGCGACCGCGTTGAGTTCCTGGGCATGTTGGGCTTGTGGGGCACCGCCATAAATGGCGTGCAGCTGCTGGTGCTGGAGCTGGACACTCTGCGCAGCATCCAGTGGACAGGCTCCATCGTCGGCCTCATCGTTGGTTTTGCCCTGTGCTTGTTTGCGATGTATGTGCTCACCAGCCACTTTTTGTCCGCGGGGGACGCCACCCTATTCAACCTTTCCATGCTGACTTCAGACCTGTGGGCTGTGCTGGTGGGTGTGCTGCTGTTTGGACAGGGGCTATCCTGGCTGTACTTCGTCGCCCTGTTGGTCATCATTGTTGGGATCGTCCTGTACAACTCAGCTGAGCTGAAGCACAGCATCCCCCCATCGGGAACAGACTTGGGCGGGGCATTTGCTCTGCAAGACGGCGCAGACGAGCAAGGGGGTGCTGCAGCTTCCACAAGCCGAAGTGGAACTCGCACACGGAAGGATAGTCCAGAGCAACAGGCACTTCTGCCTTAGCGTAGGGTGCTGTCAGCTGTACTGATTGCATGCAAACTTGGGCGAAGGGGGCTGCTCCCTGCCTTGCGGCAAGCTGATTGCTCGGCAGTTAGACTTTGTGCATAATTCATGATTCTGTTGACTTCTATCACAGACTGGCTGCACCTGACCCAGCTCTGCTACGGTTTCTGCTACATAGGTGCAGAAGAAAAATCGGCGGCAGCTGAATCAGTGTGATCGTCGCAGACTAAAAACCACTTGTGAAGCTTGTCCCTGTGATCACTAAAGCACCAGTTATGTCATACCGAGAACTTAGAGGTACGAGGATTCTGCCAGGGTTCCTTTGAAAAGACTCAGCCATTTTGCAACTGCTGCGCAGATTTCACTGAAATCATGCGGTCGCTTGGCTACATCCGCCCAATCTCTGTGAGTTCTTTGGTGCTGCTGCATGGCAGTGCGCCGACCTGCATTCATTATTCATACAGGTGGAGAACTTTAGGGAGCCCAACTTCAAGCTGGTGGCAGACACTCTGTACTGGCTCGTGCAGCGGTTAGTGCACCTCGCCCCGATCACTCCTGGCTGCTTCAAACAGCTCTGACAACACAGATACGACCCGCTTGTGAACATCAGCGATAACATCGATTCTGAAAGGGACCGCGTTGAGTTCATCACAGCAGCTGTGCAGGTATGTGCTCAGCCTGGATCACAGCTTGTGTGTGGGCGTTTTCACCCGTTACTGTACGCCACGCTTCTCCAATGTACAGGCCATGGCGCAGAAAGGGCGCGTTGCACTGAAGGCAAAGCACTTATATGCAGCAGATGGCCGTGCTGTGCGTGAGCTTTTGAAGGTTGCACGGGTTTTGTACCAGGCGACCCGAGCCAACAAGGCCTTGCTGGAGGCTGGCAGCGACATGCAAGCCGTGCTGGCTGCCGAGGCTGAGGATGCGGTGGATCCCACGGTGGGCATGGCATCTCGCTTGAGCGAGTTGGCCAGCACCGCGTCGCTTGCGGGGGAAATCACGACGCGTGGCGCCCGTTTGGACAGTTTGTTGGAGGAGGAGCCCAAGCTGCGGGAGGCCCGCCAGCGCGCCCTGCGCTTTCTGGACGCCGTGTCCAGCAACATGGACAGCCGCTCCGAGCATGACCACCTGCAGAAGTCCATCCGGGAGGCCATTGAGAACGTGCGGGGCAACGTGGAGGCCCTGGAGAAGCAGGCGGAAGACTTGGATGCCGACAAGCGCGCCCTGGAGGAGAAACTCGCCAAGAAAGCCAGGGAGAAGGACCGCAACGAGAAGCGCCTGGCTGCACTGAAGAACCAGCGCCCCGCCTTCATGGACGAGTATGAGCGCCTGGAGGGGGAGCTCGCGGAAGAGTACGAGGTGTACATGACTCGATTCCGCAACCTGCACTACTTGGAGCACCAGCTGGACACCATTGGCAGGCGGGAGCAGGCACGCATGGAGGCCAACAGCCGTGCACTGCAGCGCCTGCAGGATCGCTGGCGGGAGCAGGAACGCGACTTGTTCCGGGGAGACGAGGGCGACGGAGAGGATTCGTACAGCGACGAGGGGGACTATGCGGGGGACCCGTCGTCAGTGGCGGCAGCACGGGCACACGGCGCCATGAGAGGCACAGATGATGTGCCACAGTTCCGCCATGGCGCCTCTGGGGATGGCGGTCGTGGCGGGCGCATTATGGGCAGCATGGCTGCGGCTGAGGATGAGGACTCCGACGAGGACGAGCTGGACGACGGGGGAGAGTTTTCTTCCACAGGCGAAAGCGAGTTTGGGGACGAGTTGGGTGATGAAGGTTCCTCTGATGAGGATTGATCGCGTCTCCAGATTGCATTTGTTTGGCCCAGATTTGCTTCACATGGCCGCGCACAGAAACGAAGCATGTTTGTCGCACCCCCCATACAAAGCTGCAGCTGACATATCCAGGATTTGTACACGAGAAGCAGCAGTACAATGTCAACCTTTCACGAGTAGTCATATCCTGCATACCCCCCTCTGAGTGGGGTCAAGGGATTGCGTGCCCCAAGCTTTGTTTGGGTTGATGTCGCTAAAGAATACATTACACACACAATGTCATTTTGTATAGCATTTTCATGTTTTTCAGCTTCTCTCCTTGTGCAGTCCCGGCCAAGGGTATTCAAGCTTCTCGCTGAAGACACTTCTTGCCGGCTCAAACTTTGAATTGCACGCACCATCATGAGCTCAATGCTTGGAGGCGGTTTCGGCCGCCGAATTGTACAGCATGTTGCATTTACGTTCAATGTGGTGCAAGGGCAGTCTCACGTAGCTCGGCAGAATGCAGTCTGCAGCGTAGCTGCGTGGGCTTCCAACTTCCGCATGCCGACAGTTCCAGCAGCGAGTTTCACGACTGATAGCACGCTGGTGCGAAGCGAAGCGGCATCTGCTCCCTCAAAGCAATCATCTTTGTTGCCTGATACGAGTAAGCTGCCAACTGATTTGAAACGCATGTCGAATACGTTGGCAGCTCCAGCTGCTCGCAAGGATGGCAGCATTGCCGAGAGAATAGCGAAGTATCTATCGCGCAGAGGGCTTGGCAGCAGACGTGAATGCGAAACATATGTCACTGCTGGGCGTGTGCAGATTGACGGCGAGGCCATTCGGTCCCCTGCTTTCAATGTGCCAGAGGGCGCAGTGGTGCACTTGGATGGGCGCAAGCTGCCCCAAGTGGTGCACCCTGCCCGCGTCTTTCTGGCGCACAAACTCAAAGGGGAGATTGTGTCAGCAGCGGACCCTGCAGGGCGTCCCAGCGTGCAGGCCCGCCTGCGCAGCATGGGCGTGCCCCCCAACCTGCACCCAGTGGGGCGTCTGGATTTCAACACTGAGGGACTGTTGCTGCTCACAGACGACGGGGACTTCTCACGGTTCCTGGAGCACCCGGCAGCGGGCCTCACGCGGGTGTATCGGGTGCGGGTGTGGCACGGCGGTCCAGAGCAGGGGGGCGCCAAGCGTGTGGACAAAATGGTGGCAGCCCTGCGTCGCGGCATCAGCGCACATGGCGTGCAGTATGCACCTGTGTCGGCTGCTGTGCTCACACACAACGGTGCACACACCTGGCTACGCATGACGCTGTCTGAGGGCAAGCGCAACGAAATCAAAAACCTCACCCGTGTGTTTGGCTGCGTGGTTGTGCAGATGCACCGCCTGGAGTACGGCCCCTTCGCCCTGGGGGCTCTCAAGCCAGGGGACGTGCTGGAGGTGAAACCGCCGGTGCAGTTGCTGCAAATGGCGTACAACTTCAAGCACAACTTTGCAGCCTTCAAGTCCGCCATGCAGCGCAGCGGTAGCATGGCGTCCTCGGCTGGTGCGACCCGCCGGCGCCGCCTCTTGGGCTCCAAGCGCCAGCTGCGGGCGACGGCCATCACGGAAGATACCGCACCGGCAATGGGCAAGGGGCCCAACCGCCGGCGCAAGGACCGCAAGCAGCAACAGCGGCCAAGTTTCAGGTCCAAGTCACCTCGACGGACATATGACCAGGGTGCACGAGTGAGGACGTAAGCTGGGGCGAGGAATGCATTATGAACAGATACTCATCCCACACACCCTGCAGAGGCCAGCTCAGCGAGAGCTGTCTACTTGTGCTGCATGGTGGAGTCGCCCACAAATGTAAAGCCTTCAATGTTGGCACGCTCCACTGCTGTGGAGGACAGCTGCTTGGGGTCGTACGAATCCACAGGGGCTTCTGCAAAGGAAGTGGCGGCGGGTGAAACAAGCGAACAGCGAAAGCAGAGCCATGGGGGTACGCACCCTGGGTGAACTCCTGGTCGAAGTTTGTCAGGCCGGCTCGCTTGGTGGGGGGCGTGAACTCCGCGGCCACCTGCCGCGCCATGACGGCGTCCCAATCCAGGGCGGCGAAGAACGGCATGCGCATGATCTCTTTGGCACCGCCTGCTCCCAAGCGCTTGGCAGGGTCGCGTGTGAGCATGCCTTTCAGCAGGTCGCACGCCTCTGCGGAGAAGTGGTCTGGGAACACTAAGCGCTCCGTCATGATCTTCTTGTACATGGTCTCCACGTTCTGGTCATAAAAGGGCGGCAGGCCGTTCAGCATCTCGTAGATGAAGGTGCCCAGGCTCCACCAGTCCACGCCCTTGCCATGGCCCTCTTTCTGCAGCAGGACCTCGGGCGCGATGTACTCTGGCGTGCCGCAGAACGTGTGCGTAGCGCCCTCGCCCGGGGTGAAGGAGGTGACGTGCTCCTTTGAGAGCCCGAAGTCTGCCAGCTGGATGTGCCCGTCTGCGTCCAGCAGAATGTTCTCTGGCTTCAAGTCGCGGTACACAACGTTTTTCTGGTGCAAGTGGTCCAGAGCAAGCACCAACTCCGCCGCATACAGTTGCACTCGCTGCTCAGAGAAGGTTTGGTGGGCCCGCAGCCAAAAGAAGAGCTCACCGCCGGGGCAGTAGTCGACAACGACGTAGAGCTTGTCTGATGTTTGCCAAGCATAGCGTAGCTTCACGATGTATGGGTGATCCACCGATTGTAGCACGTCTGCGAAAGGCGTGGCACTGACAACACAGCAAGCGCTTCGTCGCTGCGACACGTACTGCGCTCAGTCTTGGTATGCTCCACTTGCTTTCGGCGCAACATTTCTGCTTTCTTCAATATCTTCATCGCAAACAGCTCGTCTGTGGCTTTCAAGCGCACCTGCAAGAGGGGGACTGCCGTGTGGGATGGCTGGCTGCAGATTCTCTCCACGTATCTCCTTACCAACATGACCTTTGCAAAAGACCCCTTGCCAAGAACAGCAAGCAAATCGAAATCTTCTATGCCAAGCTTTCCAACTGGTCCAGCTTCTGTAAACTCTGCGTTGATGTCAATTTCTTCCTCCTTCCCTTCGGTGCTTGACGCTGAAGCTGCCCCAGGCAAAGCTGCTTGCCGGCCTGGCTCCTGCTCGCTCACTGCCCCCTGTCTGCGAACAGGTGCATCTCCCTCTTTGCCCCCCAAATGTGATTCTTTGTTGCCCATTGAGACTCAATTGTGCCCTGAAAACAAGCTGCACAAAAGTTGGCCACGTTTCATGCACTTGCAAACTCGCACTGCTCGAAATGCAGATCTTTCTGAAATACAAAACGGCCAGACTTGGATTTCACAACCCAAAGTCATTGTTATTTTAACATGCCCAGGGCTCTGCAACACTGTGCGCAAAACATGCAAACCCATGTGCGGAATCTGCACAAAAACTGGATTCACCCCCCTTGCACAAACACACGCGCACGTGTGCAGTTTTCTTGCCCCAAGAGGGCGGACATATTTGAAAAGTCCATGCATACTTAGATTGTCATCGAAAAAAGAAACATTTCGGGGCTACTGCACACGAACGAAAAGCGATTGCATCGCGTGCACGGTCCGCCTGGTTCCAACACGCGCCTGCTCACATAAATTGGAGGAATCAAAATGGCTCAGCAGCAAAGCCCGTAAGTCTTAGCAACTCCTGCAGCCTTGGCTATTTTCAAGCTCAGTGTGGCCTAGAATTCAGCAACGCTTCTGACAGCTCAACTCAAATTTCCATTACCTGACTTGTAATTTGCAGACAACACACTGGGATGTCTGGTCAGCCAAGTAAGTTACACAGAACCCTGCAGCATTAAACTTATATTTCAATTAATTTTACTTTTGCAGATGTTGGTGTAAACGTGCGTTTTCAGGAAGCAGCCCAACTGACCACTCCTTGTTCCGCAGCTTTCCAGTCTGTCACTTTTATTTCTGCAGCGCACTTCTGTGGCCCAGCCAACTCAGACCCGGAACATGGCTGTACCCATGGTTAGTTGAATTTGCTTTACAATGCTTGAAACATGAAGCTGCACTTCTGTCTGTTGCAGAGCCAGGGTATGCCATTTGTACCAACCATGGGCGGATACGGCGCTAGCCCCTTCGGTGTTTCTGCCCCGATGCAGTTTCCCACCTCCGGTGGATTCATGATGCCCACACCTTACATGGGCGCATCTGTCCCTGGAGCTCAGATGAACACAGTGCCTGTGAACCGCGCTCAGGCCAGCCCGGCCACTCGCCGCCCAAAGCGTGTTGCCAAGATTGAGGATGACGATGGCACTGTTCTGAACGAGGATGACGTCAAGGCTGCAAGCACCCCCGCCAAGGAGGCACCTGCTGCCGCTGCAGTCGCACCTGTCGCCGTCCCGGCCAGAGCACCCCAGCCTGCCTCCATCGAGTCTCCCACAGCCAAGGCCACTGAGGTGCCTGTTGCCCAGGCCGCAGCCCCCAAGGAGGCTGCACCAGCCCCCGCACCCAAGCCTGCACCCACTGGAAACCCAGTCGAGCTCCTGGCTGCTGAGAGCATCGCCGAGCACCCCAAGTGGGAGTCCCCTGTCGCTCTTACCCACGACGCTGGGTTCACTGTGGACCGCTCCGCTGACGATAGCACCTACACACCCCAGCAGCTGAAGACCATTGGCAAGGAGTGGCTGGCCGCTCTGGGCGAGCGGGACATGATGCCGCACACGCTGCGTGCTCAGGTCCCCTGGGTCCCCAGCCTGCCTGCCTTCCGTGTGCGTGGCGACATGTCCCACGCTGTGCTCTCCGTCAAGGTGCGACGCAGCGCCTCCGACAAGCCCCCACGCGGAACCCGCCCCCGCAAGCACGCCAGCGACCCTAGCGACCCCGACCTGAACTTCGCTGCCCTGCGCGACCCCACAGTGCTCCTGCACTCTGCGGGTGAAAACAGCTTCACTTCCCAGATGAAGCGTGCCCGCCCCCACAAGGAGGAGCTGCTGAACGAAGTCACCTTCATCCTGAACAAGCTGGCCCGCGACACCTTTGACAAGCTGAGCAAGCAGATCCTGGCTGTGGACATCGCCAGCATGGATGAGCTGCAGGAGGTGGTGGGCGTCATCTACGACAAGGCACTGGAGTTCGAGAAGTTCCAGGACCTGTTTGCAGATCTGTGCCACCAGCTGACCAAGTCTGCAGCCGTCTGGGTGGTGGCCTTTGGCAACGTGGTGCAGCACCCTAGCGGGAGCTACTACGCGGACTGCACCGGCCTCAAGGTGGCTGCTGACGCATTGGAGCTGGACGAGAGCGGCAAGCCTGTGTCGGAGTTTGTGCTGGGCCCATACCCCACCAGCGATGATGCCAATAAGAGCATGATGACAAAGTGCTCCTTCATGCGCCTGCTGCTGAACCGAGCTCAGGCGGAGTTCACCAAGGAAGTGACTTTTGACGACATCAAGGAGGAGGAGGCAAAGGACGCTGCTGAGGAGGAGGCCCTCAAGGCTGCCGGGAAGCTCTCCGACTCGGACGCAGACCGCTTCCAGGCTGCGCGTGAGGATCGCCAGCTGCGCCACATCGTGCGCAAGCGGCGCGTGCTAAGCAATGTCAGCTTCATCGGGCAGCTGTACAAGGTGAACATCGCCAATGCCTTGATCATTGACCACTGCATCATGGGCATGCTCAACGGTGGCACTGACTGCAAGGGTGTGGACGAGATGGACGCCCTGGCGTTCTGCAACTTGCTGGGAGTGGTGGGCGCCAAGCTGGAGCAGGACACCACCAAGCGTCTGTGGAACAAAGACCAGATCCTGGGCTTCCTGGACATGCTGTACGGGGACAAGAGCCACGGCTCCACTGTGCGCTTCCGGGCCTTAGACGTCAAGGAGGCTGCACAGAAGGGCTGGACCTTCCGGGACTCCCACGTGGCAAACACCAAGCGCACCATGACCAAGGAGGAGTTCCGCCAGGCAGAGAAGGAGAAGGACATGGCCAAAAAGGTGGCGGAGCTCCGCATGCGCCAGAGCGCAGGGGGGAGCCGTGGCGGCGGCGACCGCCGCAGTTACGACCGTGGAGCTGTGCAGGACGTGCGCATGGCATCTGACGCCACTGGTCGCTCCCGACATTCCATGCGCAGCGGGACTGGCTCCAAGCGCCCAACCCGCGCTGGTCGCAAGGGGGCTGCTGCCGAGACAGGTGCAGGCGCCGCCACTGCTGAGTCTGGCACCGTGCTGTCTGGTGAGGCTCTCGAGAAGCGCGTGGGCAGCTTTTTCGTGGACTGGGGGTCTAACCTGCGCCCAGAGGACCGCACCTTGGCGCCTGACGGCCTGAAGGCGACCCCTGCTGGCAAAGAAGCCATCGCCAGCTTTGCTGAGATCGCTGCCTCCCCCGAGCTGGGCTCGTGCTTGGTGTCTCAAGCCATTGCTGTACTCAAGGGCTCCAAGTCTGAGGAAACTCGCACAGACGCTGCCTTGCTTCTCAGCTTGGCTTGGGCCCTGGAGCACATCAAGCCCGCCGACGTTGTGTCTGGCACTGCTGACCTCATGAGCAACTACAAGGACTTCAAGGCGTACGACCTGCCCAAGGTGGACGCGTACCTGGGAACTGTAAGTACTTGCATGCCTCGTGACGTTCGACTCCAAATTGCTTTTGTGTGATGATTCGCTTTTATCATTTTTCTGACACCTCTATTCTGAGCGCTTCGGCGCCCTGATCTTAAAAACCGCGACTAGGCCTTCTGACCAAAGCTCCTTTTGTTGTGTTAACTTGCTTTTCCGCATTGGCCCATTCTCACAATTTCTTTGTCCGCAGTTGTTTGCTCCCCTGCTGTGCGCTGGCCTGATGGACACTGCCACCCTTGTGCGCATGACCAGCCAGGGCACTGGTTTCCTGGCTGGCTGTGGCTTCGCCCTGCTGTCTTCCATGGTCGCCGCAGCTGTGGCCGTTGAGGACAGCAAGTTCGAGCTGGACCACTCCGTGGCCCTGTGGCCCGTGGCTGGCCCCAGCTCCTTCGATGTGCGCGGGAACACCAAGGCTGTGGCCGCTGCCATGGCAGTGCCCGCCGTCGCAGCCCACCCTGATGCTGCTGGCCTGCAAGCCATGGCTGAGTGGCGCGCCACCACCGACCGCAAGCAGTCCGCTGATGTGGTTGCTGCCTGGCAGGCACTCCCCGAGGGCGTGCGCTGCGCCCCCGCGGCCGCCTTGGCCATCCTGCACCTGGCCAGCGACGCCACTGCCATGTGTGGCGGCGCCTCCGATGTGGAGGAACTCGCCAAGTTTGAGGACGCCGTCAAGGTCATTGCTGCCGACGGCAAGGCTTCCAGTGCCGATGACTTCTCCGGGTATCTCCTGGAGGGCGTGGTGCGCGTGGTCAAGTACGAGGCTGGATACAAGGCTGAAACCCACGGCGCCACTGCCTCTGCCTTCGTGATGTACCTGAAGACCGCCGCTGGCCTGGACGGCACCGACGTTGCTGTGTGGAAGGCCGCATCCAAGCAGGTCTACGTGAGTGCAGAGCACCACTCACTCGCGCAGCTGTTGGGCTAAGGTTTGTCTCCATGAGTGTTATTGTGAATGTGTAATTGATTGCAGCTCATTGTTTGTCACAAGGTGCGAACAGGCCTAACCAACACCGGTGTCCCCGCGCGATCAAATTGTCAGGCATTTCCAGGGAGCCTTAGCGTGTGGCAAGCTCCCCCCGTTACGCAGGGGCCCGTAGGGGCCACAGCGTCGAGAGGCCCCAACACAACTGGAAGAGTGCCGAGAGCCCTGTGCTCGAGGCATCGTCATGAGGCAGTACTTTTCATTGGGAGTGTCTCGTGACCCACTCCTTCCTATCGCCATGTATTAATTTAGCAATTACCCAGCCCGCCCACCCCTCGGGTGCTGTAGGGGCACCCGACGATTTATTGCCATTACTGTCCGAATGCGTGTCTCACACAGGTACGGAAGGGGGCTCTTGCATTTCGGTGAGAACCGGCCGCTTCCAGCCCCATGCGAAAGCGAGCCCCCCAATGCTCAAGTCGGCCGGCAGGCCGGGGAAATGCTGGCTACGCCTGGCAAATAGATATGCTTTGCACCACACCATTCAAGAACGCTTGGAGGCCGATTTTGTGTGTGCTGTGCGCTGTGCGCTGCCCGCTAGCCAGACCGCATACTCGAGAGCTGTAGCTTTGATTGCTGCATTAATTCAGAGGACATGGCAGCCAAAGCAAGGAGAATGGGTGCAGTGGAGGAGCAAAGCGCGGAGGAACAGAAGCGAATGGCCACCAAGCAGTTCAAAGTGAGTATCTGGCAACACACCTGGCCGAAGGTCGCAGCGACCTTTACGCTGCTCGAAGCACTGCCTCATGTTGAGCACTGCAATGCATGTCCGCTCAGGTTGTAATCCTTGGAGATGGAGCTGTTGGAAAAACTTCAATTTGCAATCGGTTTGCCAATGATGAGTTTCAGCTGAACTATCAACAGGTGCGAGTCATGAGCTGAGAGCTGGCGTTACGGCCGAGGCGTCAGTCAAAGCTTGCTGCAACACAACCCTCACTTCACAGACACTAGGCGTGGACCACTACATTAAACGTGTTGAGAATCTACCGGGTGGGCAAGGCGTTGCCCTGCAAATCTGGGACATTGGTGGTCAGAGCATCAGCTCGCGAATGATGATGAAGTACCTCAAGGGTGCCCAGGCCGTGGTCCTGGCGTATGATTTGACAGACTTCCAAAGCTTTGCTGACCTAGATGATTGGATGAAACTGGTCGTGCAGGCGTTTGCGGTGAAAGACGCTGGCCAGGCAGACAGCGCACAGCGCGTGGCACAGGCGGCTGCAGAAGGCGGTGCAGTGGACACCGCCACTGCTGCGGCAGCCATGTCCCCCACAGCTGCTGGGGTAACACGCCATGCAGTAGGGGACGCCATTGTCTCTGCCAAGCTGCCGCACATGGTGCTAATGGCCAACAAGATGGACCTGGCTCACCAGCGCGCCGTGAAAGTGAACAAGCATAAGGAGTTCGTCACCAGCAACAGCATTGCAGCCGATTACTTTGTGTCGGCCAAAAATGGCGACTACGTCACCCCATCTTTCACACGTATTGCTGCCACTCTGGCCGGGGTGGCCCTGGACCGATCAGATGTCCTCAAGGCGACGCGCGTGATCTCCGCTCAAATCGTGAACCACCAAGCCAACGACCCCCAAGTGGATGAGAAGGCAGGGGATGGCAAAAGGGGCAAGTGTGCTATCATGTAGAGCTGGCTGTCTCCCTTCTCCAGGGGGCGGCAAATGAGCGAGGATCCTGCACGAGACGCCGCTACGGCATTGCTCGGCGGCATGGCATGCTACACATAGTACGTGTGATACCACTTGATTTTGCCGAGGGGGGGCAGTGCGCCTTGGCACAGTGGATCTGTGCGAATGAGCAAGCCCAGGTGCAAGCCGCCCAATGCTGGTGATGAAACCTGCAAAGTGTGCCACATTTGCCAGCGCCATTGAAAGTTCTTGAGTATGATTTGGTTTTGGGCATGGTCTGGCTGACTTATGTTCTGGCAAATCCACGCAGTGGCGACCCCCTTGCTACAACGTCCCGCCGTTGCCTACTGAAAACAGTTTTACAGCCCCGTCGCCAAATCACAGCAAATGTTTACCTTTGGCGTACCAAGCTGCTAAATACACAAATTGATTTGTTGGATTTGAACTGCCCAGTTGCTTCCGGCCCTTGCATAGCTCTCTGTGCGCGTCCTTGTGTGTGCGTCACAACCAAATTCCGCTCTCTGACGTAGGTGACGAGAAGTATGGCTTTCGCACTGCGATCAACCTTCTTCAGGGTCAAGGGCCTTTTCACACCACAAGAAAGGACTGGTGAAGGGTCTGCCCACGACTTGCTGGTGAAACACTCCCTTTTACATATCGCTCCTCCGACAAAGTCGGACGCGGAATTTGAAAGCGCCGAAGCACTTCACGAACACCTTCACGGAGATGTCACGGCAGATGCTGCTGGAACAACAGGTCAGTCGTAGTGCCACTATGTTGGCAGTATCGTGTGTGCATGAAGTGTGCCGGAAACAGCTTCGCACATGCATATTTTTGCAGACGCTTCGTCATGGCACCTCGAAATGTCTTCAAGCAACGCAAGCATTTCTCTGGCTAGTGCAACAATTCAGCGTTGTGATGACATCCTCAATGCCCAATTTGATAGAATGGAGACCGATTTGGCGCTTTCTGTCCCCTTTTCTGATGAGATGCAAGCCACAGACCTGCTTTTCTCGTCTAGCAGTATTACGGCACCTAAATCAGCAGTCGCATTAGCCTGCAGCGCAAACTCACAGGGCGAAGTAGTCACACAAACCATCCCAAATCCGCGCAGCCTTCCAGTTTCAGTGTCTGCTGCGGCATATTCGAGCTTTGTGCCAGTAAATGCCTCAAAAGCTGCCATCGCCGCTGCCCAGCCGGGGCTTGCCGAGCACAGTGTCGCCCAATGTCACGATGAGGACCTTAGCGGACGCGAGGACGAGCCCCCAGTAGAAGAAGAGCATGAGGACCGTGCTTCCCATTCCGCGTCAGCTGCTCGCCCTGCGGCGCCTGCTGCCCAGCCTGCGCGGTTCCTGCTGCATGCCCCGGCGGCGTGGTACGACGATGTGCCCTCTGTGGCAGATGGAGCAGTGCAGCTCACAGCTGCAGCCAAGGCGAAGCAGGAAGACGACTTCATCCCTGTGGTGTCTAAGCGCCGAGGTGCTCGCGCTGTCTCTGCTGTGGCATCCCCTGTGGCTGCCGCCCACAAGCAGGCCAGGCATGCCAACAAAGCCACCACAAGGAGGCCCCAAAAGGCGCCAGCAGCCCAAGCAAGCTCACTCAGCAGCAAATTGGATGCATGTGCTGCCTCATTGCAGCAGCGCGTGCGGCAGAAGCTGATTCTGACGCCTGGAGCCGACGGCGCCGCCAAGCAGCTCACAGCGAAAGTGGCACGGGTGGTGGATGAGCACACAGTGCTTGTGCACTTCACAGGCAGCTTTGCGTGGGTGAAAGCAGTGGGAGTTGTGTCCCTCCAGTCCACCAGTCGGGTGGTGCAGGGCGCAGATGTGCACGTCACCGCCACAGACGTGAAGCGCAGCACAGCGGCGCTCGCCAGCGTCATCCCTGATGCATGGTTCCTGCAGTGCTCAGCAGTCCCTGTGCTGCATACTCGGCCCACCACTGCCTCGCTGCCACAGTCCTCGCTTGCAGCAGCGCCTGCCCAGACTAAGCAAGCGGCCCCGCCGGCGGCAGTGGCGGCGCCTGCCTTGCCCTCCAACCCCACCACAGCCCCCGCCTTACCGTCCATAGCGCCCTCCACCACGACGCCGCTACCACACAGCGCTGCACCCAGCACAGCTGCCGCTGCACCTAGCACTGACCCGGCTTCCAAGAAGAAGCGCGTCTTCAACGTGAACGCAGCCGAGTTCGTGCCTGGCTTCGGAGGCGCGCCGCTGCTGAACACTGGCATGCAGGTGAGGATGCCCCCCTTCGCCTCCCCTGCTGCGGTGGCGGTGGCACAGTACAGCGCATATGCGAGGCACATGGCGCATACCGTCATGGCTGTGTCGGCGCCGGTGCCCCAGGGCACCAGTCCTGCGAGGGCACTGGCGGTGACTGTTGCAAGCCCCGTGCCCCCTGCAACACAAAGCTTGCCGGGTCAACAGCAGCCAGCTGTGCGCATCATACAGCGCCCAAGCGGCGCGCAGTGATGCTGCAGCGTTCGCACAGGCAAGTCTATGCCCTTGTATGACTTAATATATTCCCCTTCCAAGGCTTGTGCATTCTACGTCCTACTCCTCAGCGGCTCAGACGTGCAGAACGTCGCTTGCTGGGGACTGGCGCAGGATCCAGCTGCCGCGAGCCTGCCCGGCTGGTACTGTCTGCACGGCCTCGCTTGGAGCCTTGAGCTCGTGCAGGCATGGTTGCTTTGGCTGGCTTGGACTTGGACTTGGACTTGGGCTTGGGCGTGGTCGTGCGCTTAGGCACTGCTGGGCCCGAGCGGCTACTGGGCACTGACTTGGCCTGTGCCTTGGGCACTGCTGGGCCCGAGCTGCCACCTCCAGCTGCTGCGGCCACCTTGTGAGCTATCTTGGCCGGCTTCCCTGCACCTCCAATGTGCAGCGATGCGTCCCTGGATTTCCATTCTTTGCCTGAGCCCTGCAGTGCAGCAACGACAGCTGAGGTGCGACCCCCCACAGTCACAAAGGCGATTGGGTTCCCGTGCGCATCCCTCACGCCTGTTGCACCCTTGGCCCACCTAAAGTGGAACAGCCAGGAGGACGGGAACTTCTTTGAATCGGCATTGGCCTCCACAGCTGTGTGCACGACGCTCTGCAGGGCGCCGTGCACGCGAGCAGCCTCCTCTGCCGTCAAGCTGCGGCAGGGGTGGGAGGGATGCACACCAGCCTGGTACACCACCTCGTCAGCAATCCAGTTGCCCACTCCAGCAGAGAAGCTTTGGTCCAGGAGCACGGCTTTGATGGCTTGTCCCCTCAGGGCCAGGGCGGCTGTGAAGGCACCAGGCGACGGCAGGGAGAGCAGGGGGTCGAAGCCAAGCAGGGAAATAGGCGGGTGTGCGCTCGGGTCGTCAAAAAATCGCACTCGTCCCAGGCGGCGGGAATTCACAAATGCCAATCGAGTGCCATCCTCAGCCACAAGCTCCAACTTGCAAAAACGCGGAGGCCACACTGCAGTGTCCACGGTGTACCTCTGATACTCCATACAGTCCCCGCCCTTCACAGCAAAACTTCCAGTCATGCCGAAGTGAAATGTTGGCTGTAGACCTTCGCCGCTGAGAGTAAGCCACATTTGTTTTCCGCGCCGATGGGTTGACATCACCTTGCGCTGAAGAAAATGCGCAGCGACCTCCGCAGCGCTGTTGCTGCCTTGAAAGATGATGTCGTCGAAGCTTCCACTGCGTGGACCTTCGCCTTGTTCTATAGCATTGACCTCTGTTATTGTCTTTCCTTGCAAACTGTGCTCCACCAGCAGCCGCCCTCTGCAAGACGCTGACCCTTGATGCAATGAAAACATGTGACGTGGCGCACAACCTCACCTCTCAACTTCGGCCAATTCAGGCATACTGTTCAATGCAAACGAGAAAAGCACCCGAACACTATTTGCTTGTGCTGTTTTTCATGGAGCTGTTTGAATTATTGTCAAGCTCGTGCTTTTACTACCGAAGGGTCAGACACTGCAGCCCCACAGCCAGAGCTAACCGGCCTCCCTTACACTCGCCTCTTGCGGTTCCGGCGCAGGCGCTGCTGCAGGTCCTTGGCGGCCACACTGCGCTGTGCGCCCCAAGACATGTGGCTTGTGATGCTCTCTGTGGCCATTGAGTCCCGTGGAGCCCGCACTTGTCCCTTGCGCCCCCACTGCGTGCCCGGCCGAGCTGCGCTCGCCCCGTTGCCCCCCTTGACACCCTTACTGAAGGCAGCTTTGCGACGAGCTGCTTCGTTTGCAGCGCCTGCTCTGGAAAACGCCACAGCTGCAGATGCCATGTCGGGCACGGCTTTGGCTGGGACGGAGCTGCCCAGGGGGTCGTCGCTGTCAGAGTCACTCTCCAGCTCCGCGCCACCAAAGGCCTCCACAGCACCCCTGCGGTGCAACAGCGGCTGCTCAGGCTTGGCTGGTGCTGCCGCTCCAGTCGTTGCCACTGCACTGTCGTCTGCGGTGTCGTCAAACTGGAACCCAAAGGAGAAGGTGCTAGCTGCCTGCACCGCTGACGCTGCCAGCGAAGCAGCCGCTGCCCCCATGGGCGTGTCGCTGGGCTTATCTTTGTCCTTCATGGCAAATGTGCTGGTCCATGACTTGTTGACCTTCCACTGAAGGGGGGCTGATACAGTTGCAGGGAGGGGGGGTGCCGTGCTGGCGGCAGCAGTGGCGCGCTCAACTGTCTGTTTCAAAGCAGCGGCGCGCTTCAAGTCGGCAACAGGCACAGTTGGTGGCACCACACTTGCGTCCTGCTCGGCCTGTGGGGGCGCTTTCTCCAACAGGGCGCTCGTGGCTGCGTTTCTTGGGTCATACCGCAGCATGCCGAAGCCACCACCGCCCCGACCATCAGTGCCACCTGTCTTGCGCATCAACTGCTGCATGAGCGCGTCGCGGCGGGCCCGCTTGTTGCGCTTCTCCTCGCCGTCCCACAGCGCCCCTGTGAGCTCGTCATGGCCAGCTGTGGCCGCCTGCCGTGAGTCGGCCAGGGCACTCTTCAGCTCCAGCCGACGCTTCCTGTGGGGTGTGGTGAGGCGCACAGCCTGCACGTCGTCCTGCTGCAGGGTGGCCTCCAGCACCCTGGCCTGGGGATCGTCCAGGATCATGGCCAGGATGTCCAGGTCCCGCTGCACCTCCCCCACTGCAGCATGCACCTCTGCCACCTCCCCCACCGACATGTGCTTGGCGGCGCTGTCGGCAGCAGTGGCGTCTGCAGCCGCGGCCGCGTTGGTGTTACTGCGGTCCCCAGCCAGCAGGCGCCGCAGCGCGTTGGGGTCCTTGCTGTTGCCGGCCCCCCGTTTCACGATCTTGCCCACGTGCACCCCTGCGCCCACGCCTGACGCCCCCACAGATGTGGGCCCATAGTGCAGTGACAGGTCTGTGCGGTCTGCAGGCACCGACGCATTCAGCACCCAGTCGTTCATGTCTGGGTCCATCTCCACTGTAAGCTCCTGCTGTGCAGCCTGCCCCGGTGCAGGGTGGGAGGCAAACACAGCAGCCTGCAGGAAGGCGGCGGGGGCCTGCTGCCCCGCCTCGGTGCCTGCCGCCTGCGGTGCCGCCTGCTCCCCGCTGTCACTTTCGCTGTCGCTGTCGCCAGCCTCATCCTCAGACAGGAAGCGCTGGTCCATCTTGAAGCGGTTGTCCATCACGCCAGCAGCCCGATTCAGGTGCGCCACGCGCATTTCCTCCCGCATACTGGAGGCAAGCTTCCCCTCGATCACAGCGGTGGCCTCCCGTGTCAAGTCCCCAGGCGCAGCGCCATCCTCCTCCCTCATGCCCAGCCCAGCCAAGTCATCGCTGTCGTCACCGCTACCCCCCCCCACGCCAGCAGCCCCCCCCTCGTCTTCCGAGTCTGAGTCGAAAAGTGCAGCCTTCTGGCCAGAGGGCGCAAGCGGGTCCACATACTGCACACCCTCCGCCGCATCGTCGTCAAACGCGAGGTGCTTCGCCACTTCGCCCATGGAGGCTTTGCGCACATTGCTGCTATCACTGTCACTGCTGCTGCTGCTGCTGCTGCTGCTGCTGCTGCTGCTGCTGCTGCTGCTGCTGCTGCTGCCCCCATCAACTGTATCCATATGCGACGGGACAGGCTTCACTGGAGCAGGGGACGCACTCCCATCACTGCCATGCAGCTGAGACACGAGGGCTTCCTCTTGCGAGGTGCTGCTGGAGGCGGTTAGGGATGGGCTGCTTTGACCGCGCGCCTCCTCTGCTGCTGTGCCCGAGGGCTGTGCTGCAACCACTGAAAGGAGGGGATCTGCTTCCTCAGCTTCCTCGCTATCCTGGTCAACTGCGTCGCCATCTGCTGCGTGCTGCATGGCCTGGGCCATCAGCGGGTCCTCGTCATCGCCCTCACTGCCAGCGCTGTCCTGGTCAGCGGCTGCGTGCTGCATGGCCAGGGCCATCAGCGGGTCCACATCCTCTTCATCGCTATCGGATTGAGATGAAGCTGCTGACTGGGGTGTGCTGCTGCCAACAATTACAGCAGCAGCAGGCACAGCAGCCACTGGGCTTGGGGGGAACACCTCCCCAGAGCAATCCAGCAAGACGCCATTTGCACGCTTGGGCAGGGCACGCATGTGCCTGGCTGCGGCCCAGCTCAGCTGCAATGGGCGTGTGCTGATGGCGCGTGTACGCTGCCCAGCTTTGATGCGCAGACGCATCTCCTCCGGGTCCACTCGAGCTGCTGGCTGCAGGGATGCGCTCACGGCAGCTGCTCTTTCTGCAGCAAACTTGTCCAGCGCACGGGGCGAGGCCCGCTCGACAATCAGCTTGCTGCTTCGCCACTTGGCGTTATTAAACGTTTTAATCACGACATCCACGTGCTCTTCGGGTACAGTGACGTAGCCAAAGCCCCGAAACACTGCAAAGCAAAATTGTCTTGAGACCATGCTAAGCTCGCGCTAACGGGAAGGCATACCTTCTGTGGTGGCATCTGTGCGCACATCCATGCGAACGTCGCACCCAACGATTTCTTGGATCTTCTCTGCCAAGGAGTGGAAGCCATCCTCGCTGGGCACTCGTCCAACTGCGAAGGACGAAAATGCTTGGGAGTGCTGAGCAGTCGGCCTTGACTACTGCTTGAACGCTGCAGGCTAAGACCCTGTCATCCCCTTTTCGCAATGACTTAGGACACACTTATATACTCAATAACTTACTGTACAGCTTCGCAACACTCATACTTTCTCAACGCAGCCTAGCCGAGATCCAAATTCCGCAAGCAACGAGACCCTTGGAAAACTTTGCTCAGGGCAACCTCACGAAAAAGTGATCTCTTGAAGATGCACACAATCGTACCCAGCAGACACAGCTTCTCTGGTTCGGTGTACTGCTTGCCCCCACAAAGCGTCGCGGCACATGATGGATCTAACTTTTGGGATGAGCTCTCAACCCCCTTGCAGTGGCTCACGAGGGACTTCGCACGCAAAAACTCCATCGGCCCTGACTCTGGGGGCATAAAGCTCAAAGGATCTGGAAGTGCGGCTTTCGTTCCCGCTTCTGTGCAACGCGACTATTTCCCAAGGCAATCAGCTCAAGCATGGCTTCCGTTGACGGCGCTGCCGTCGCAGCAGGCGGCCGCGAGGCAGGTGTTTCGCAAGATGAAGTTGACGAGTTGAGGGAGCATTTGGATGAGATGAACAAAACTAATGCGCTTCTTGAAATGGAAAATGAAGTCTTCGAGGCATACTTGTTACGACACAATCAGGTATGCGCACCACGATCTTGTGTTGTAGCTGCTCAACTTCCGCACACGGAGACTGCCTGCAGCAAATAGACGATGAGGCTGAAGAGGAGGAGGAAGATACAGGTGCAAGAAGGCGTGGGCGCAGGCGCGGGGGCAAAAAATCAAAAAACACACCGGATCTACGTGCTGGTACGAAAGGTCTGCTTGCCAGCCACTGTCCGAGGCCCACGGTCTGCTTCATTTGCAGAGCAAAAGCTTGAAGTCGCTGCCAATGAGCTGGACCAAGCGCAGAAAGATGCGGAAGGCAAGGAAGGAGAGCTCAAGGAGGCGATTGACATCCAAAAGGCTGTCTTGTCATCACTGGGCATGCGAATCCAAGACCTGGAGAAGGAGGCCTTTGAATTCAAGCGAGATATTGTCCTCGGGGCAGAGAATGCCCGCACAGGCAAAATCATGGCAGAGAAACTGACCAGGTGGATGGATGAGCGCCTCAAGTCAAAAGATGCAGTCATTGAGAAACTGCGCCTGAAAAACTCAACCCTGCGCACTCGAATCGCAAAGCTGAAATCGCAATTGAAGCAGAAGCAGGAGGTGGGCGGCGTGCTGCACTACATTGACTTCCACCAGCTGCAAATCGAGAACAAGCAGTACCTAGCCCGCATTGAGGAGCGTAACACGCAGTTGCTGGATTTGAAGGTGTCCACGGGCGCCACGGTTCAAACTTTGAACGCTCTGAAGCAGCGCTTGGGCACTCTTGTGGCAGAGTGTGCCTGGCGCCGGCAAGAGATCCGCACCCGCCAAGAGCGCCTGGGCAAGCTGGATGGCGACATTGACTCTGCCCACAGCGTCGTCTCCAAGCACAAGCGCATGGCGGAGCGCCTGCAGGTGGCGGTGGAGCAGGCGGAGGACATGCCGGCAGTGCCTGACTACGTCCGACAGCGGGAGGAGCACTCCCTCCTGGAGAAGGAAGTGAAGAACTGGCAGCGCAAGGTGGAGATTGCAGACATGGCGTCAAAGCGCGCAAAGGCACTGATGCGCAAGTCACAGCGCGGGCAGCTGGGGGCATCCACTGCCTCTGGAGCCGGGTCCACTGTTGCTTTTGGGGGCAGCATGACTCTCGGAGGAACAGCGCTGTCCGCTACAAGCGTACAGGCAACTCCTTTCGGAACAAAAAGGCGGGGCGGGCTGTACACTGGAGTGGCCCTCGCCAACTCTGGGGTTGGGAAAAAGTGATTCTTGTTTTGAGCTGCACAAGCACTGCTGCACCCCTTGCACCACCAAGCAAGCACACCAGTTTCTAAAGGTTTGAAAAAATGCCTCGCTAGGCTACAAATCCGCTACAGTTTCATTGACTGCTGCTTTGCTCTGCCCATGCTGTGATAGCGTGCCGCAAAGCTTATCGTCGTGTCGCTCAACACGCCTTTCTGAGGCTGTCAGCCCTCGACTGCAGTTGCGTTGTTGTTGTCTCCTCTTTGAAGGATGGCCCAACATTCGCAACCTCCGGGCTTTCAATGGCCTGGAGCATTGCAAAATGCGGGCCTTTCTACCCCACAAGCTCCAAGTGCAGCTCTTCCACAAGCGTCGAGCCATCAGGGAGTTTTGAAGCCGAACCTGCACGCTCAAGCTCAGTCCACTGACTCCGGAGAGCAAGTGCTACAACGCCTACAGGCAGGAAGTCGTCCTATTGGTTCCAGTCTGGGCTCTCAAACTGCTACAACACCAACAAAAGCTCCGCTGGCAGAACGTTGGGCTGCCTCTGCGCCGCCCGGTTTCACGCCAGAGAAAACTGCGAACCCTGCGCATTGGCAGAATAAGCAACCAGTTGCGTACTCTGCTGATGATATTCAACGCATTTTGATGGGCCCTCCTGGTCTAGATGTCCCACAGGTGCCGCAAAATGCAAGCGGCAAAGCAGTGACAAACCCGGGGGCAATTCCCGCTCCTCAGGTAAACCCTCCTGCCCCTCCTGTGTCAGCTGCTGAGCAGCCCATGCCAGTCCCGGCATCTCAAGCACCGTCGATGCAGCACCAAATGATGTGGGGCTCGCATCCGCAAGCAACCCCGCAAGCTGTTGCGCATAGCGCAGCACAACCGTCTCAGACAGGCATGTGGGGCAGCGCAGCCGGCAGTCAGCCACACCCTCAGCCTATGCTGCAAAGTGGCCACCCACAACCCCACCACCAGCACTACGCAATGCCCCCCAGCGGGCCACAGCAGGGCCAGTGGCCGGGCCAACACCCGCAGCAGGCGCCCCCAAGCATGCAGTTCGCCCACGGGGGACAGCCCTCCTGGCCGGCCGGTGCCTACGCCCAAGCCGCACCCCGCGCGGCATACAACGGCTACATGGGCCCATCTGCACAGCAGTGGCACCAGCAGGCTCCTCAGCCAGCATACCCTACTCAGGCGCAGCAGCAGCATGCAGCCCACATGGCACATCTTGCGCAGCAGCACGCCGCCATGCAATATGTTCAAGCAGGGGGGGGTGCACAGCAGCCACAGGGGTATGCAGCGTACCAGCAGCAAATGTACATGCAGCAACAGCAGCAGCAGCAGCATGCCCAGGCACAGCCCCCCCAGGGCTACCCCATGCCCCCCCAGCAGCAGCAAGCAGCGTACGAGCAAGCCCCGCAGCACGCATACTCCCAGGGCATGCCAGCCCAGCCATACCCGGGAGCCTTTGGTGCAGGCGAGCAGCAGGCCCCCCAGGTACACATGGCGGCCCCAAGTGGCAGCCCCGCCAAGTCCCGAGCAGCGGCCAGTCGCTCCGTGCTCACAGCACACCCTGCCGTGGATGCCTCCGAGTGCGTCGCTGCATACGAGGAGGAAGGCCACCTGGACCTGTCTGTAGCACACGGCTTGTGTGCAGCAGAGAGCAACGTGCTGTTGCACATCACCGCCGAAGAGCCCATGAGTGGTGTTGACTCCGTTGCACTGTACCGCCTGGCACATGCCGTGTCTGCCCTAGCCCACGGTCGAGTGGGCGGCAATGAAAGCTCCCCAGATGCGCTGGAAGCTGCGGCGCGGAGGTACGTTGTGCTGAAAAGCTTGTCCACACACGTGCGCGCTCCCCCCAGAAATGGCGGTGCGTACTCACGGTTTTTGAAGTTTCGGGCGCCGCGGGGCCACGGGGTGTATGTCTTCCGGTACTTTGACGGGGAGGAGTTCGACAAGAGTGTGCCGCCCTCCAGCTTGGACGACTTGGATGCGCAGTTCGGTATGACAGAGGGCGTCCCCCAGGCCATCGGGCACTCCACCATCATGCGGGTGCTGGTTCAGGGGGACGCCTTGGCCTCTGCTCTCAGCTTCTGCCAGTCTCAGCTGCAAGATGCGTACAATGCGCACAGCGACATGTTGGTGCTCATGCAGCAGCACAGCATGTGGGCGGCAGACCAAGCGCAGTTTCTGGACTTGTCCAACGTCTCGGCTGCCTTGGGCATGGCGGACACATTTGCGGATGCGGGTGGCGAAGACATTGATTTTGAGCCAAGCACTCTACTGAATGAGCACCGTGACATTGAGGACATGAATGTGAGGTGTGTGTGCGGCATCACCATCCCCATGCTGCCCCGGAAAATGGGCCTGTCTGCCGGCGGAGCCATCGCATCCCTGCACGCACTGCTGCACCAGACCGTGGTGCCGCCGGCTAGCGGCAGCCCTGTGTGGTCCGCCCTGCGTCTGGTGGCTCGCTTGGTGGCCTTACAGCGCGTGCTGTACTCCTCCATCATGGACTTGGAGCGCCTGGTGCTGGAGGGACTGGCTGCAGAGAAGGCCCACTTCGACGCAGATGCTGCAGGGGACGATCTGGCTGCCTCCCGACTGCTGGAGGAAACTGCCTTTGGGGCAGCGCTTGGCGTGTTGGATGGCATGGATGACGACGGTGCAGCAGAGGTGGAGCAGGGGGGGGGCGCGGAGCTCAAGGGGGCCTCTGTGCCCCTCAGTGCGCTGTTCGAGCCTAGCCTGTGGCTGCAGCGCGATGCGCTTGCTTGCAGTGCATCTCTCGTTGCAGCTATGGATGACGTCATTGGCAACGCAAGTCTGTTCGGCTGCTTGGCTGTACCGCAGCGCCAGCGCCTGCTGCAGCTGCGTGCGCAAGTGTGTCCCTTCACGGACACCCTGCTCATGCTCCCAAGGGAGGTGTCTCCCCCCATGCTGAGCTCAGCCAAGGACCCATCTCCGCCAAGTGACGGGCAGGCCCTGTGCCACCCAGCCGACGGCTTCTCTGCCGCAAAGCAGTGGCGGCCCAGGGTGCGCCAGGCTGTGGTGGCTGCTGTGAAGAATGCCCACCAAAGCACAGCGGTTGCTGGCGGCGAGCCTGTGGCAGCACTGTCGGACGATGTGGTGGTGGAATGCCTCATACCCCCTGCCCAGATCCCGGACAGCGTCGTTGCCGCCGTGGACGCTTTGGTGCTGTCTGTGGCACCAGCTCTGTTCCCGGGGCCAGACTTCGTGGCCAAGCGCAACGATGTTGTGCAGCTCGTGCAGAGCATCACAGAGAAACTCTCCCGTGTGTCGTCTGGGGAGTACTCTGCCCATTGCTCCGTGTTTGGCTCCAGCGCCAACGGCTTCGGCAGCCCAGCCAGCGACGTGGACCTGGCGTTGGAAGTGGCTCGCAGTTCAGGAGATGCGCTGGATGCGTGGTCAGTGGCAGATTTGTTGGGTGAGCTGGAGGGCTTGCTGCAGGAGGCAGGCATGCTGGACCTGTCCACTCGAGCCACGGCCAGAGTGCCGCTGCTGAAGTTCAGTGACCCGGTCACCGGCTTGGAGGTGGACATTGGCTTGAACAATGTGTTGGCCCAGCGCAACACAGCGCTGCTGCGAGCATACGCGTCGTTAGACGCCGTGAATGTGCGCTGCTTGGGGTACATGGTGAAGTCCTGGGCCAAGGCCCGGGACCTGAATGACCCTGTTACAGGCACCTTGTCCTCCTATGCCTGGCTGCTATGCCTGCTGTCCTTCCTGCAGCGGCGTTCGGCAAAGCCGGCAGCTGTACGCAGCATATCTGCAGCCAACTCTGGCCCCACCATGCTGCCCTGCCTGCAGTCCCTGCCCCCAGCCGGCGCGGTGGCAGATGCTGCCGCGTGGAACTGGGAAGACTGGACGCGCTGGGGCGGCAGCATCAGCACTGCACGAGATGTCCCCCCGGCAACGCACGGCCAGCGTCCATCGGCCTTTGTGGTGTACACGGGGGCCCCAGGCTCCTCCCACACGGGCTTTGTGGAGCACAATGGCGCAGGGCACGCTGGCAGCGCCGGCACAGCTCTGGGCACGGCGCCCAACAGCGCAGGGGCGTGGGACAACTGGCGTGGGTATGTACGCAATCCTGACGGCGTGGCCTGTGACACGTACTTCGCAGAGGAGTCCTCCGCTGCTTTCCAGGCCGCCGCCAAGGCCCAGCAGCCCCTGAGTCAGCACACCGGAGCTGCCCGGGGTCCCAGCTGCGGGCGGCTGCTGCTGGAGTTCTTTTGGCACTTCGCATTCCAGGCGGACACGCGGCGTGCAGTGGTGACTGCACGCCCCACGCCACCCAGCAAGGTGGCTGAGTCCGTTCCCAGGGCTGTCGAGCAGCTTCTTGCTGCCCAGGCCGCGCACGACAACATCGTGCAAACTGTGAAGCGAGCGCGGAAGGACTCGGGCCGCGGCAGCCGACGCAGTGCCGGCATCCCAGCACCCCCGCAGCTCCCCATGGAGATCGCAGCCGCTGCTTTCCGCTTTGGAGTGAAGAACCCTGTCGCCGATGGGGCCTCCCCGCTGCAGACGGCCATTGCGGGCAGCACCGCCTGCGAGCCCCTGAAGAGCTGGAAGGGCAGCATGGAGGGGTGGAGCAACAAGCCGACCCTGGCTGTGGAAGACCCCATGGAGACTGCGTACAACGTTGCACACGTGTTGAAGCCGTCGCAGCACCACCGTATGCGGGCCGAGATGGCACGGGCGTATGTGATGCTGCTGGCAGCGGCCCAGGGCAAAGTGGCCGGCAACGCAGGCATCCAATTGGCCCCCGAGACGAGCGAGATCATCGCTGGCATCAACAGCCACGCCATGCCCGTGCACACAGCCGCATCACAAGCCTTGGGCCTGAGGAGTGAGGAGCCTGTCCCAGACATCGCCCCTGCTACCGTAGCAGCTGCTGGGCAGGTGCTGTTTGCTCAACGCCAACCCCGCGATTTTGGCAGTGCACCCTCTCCCACCAAGCGCAGCGCTGCCGTGTCCATTGCTGCTACTGTCTTGGCAGTGCTGCCTGGCGCCGGCCAGGAGGACTGGGCCATGCCGCCGCCACACGAGGATGTGCATGTCCTGCAGGACTACGTGGACCATGGACACGTCATGAACTTGGTGCTACCGTCGGGCGCCCAGACAGTGTGGGAGAGCAGCGATGCTGTGCAGGGAAGCCACAGCCCGGCGGGCGGCGCAGCTGCAAGCGTCTCCACAGCCAGCGGCCAGAGCCAGAGCAAGCGCAGCAGGGGCGGACGCAACCGCGCCAAGGGCAAGAGCAAGGCAGGCAAGCCAACGCTGCCTACTGCTGCATCGGCACCGGCACCTGCACCTGCCTCTGGCAGCGCAAGCGGTAAAGGGAAGAAGGGGGGCAAGCCTGCCGACAGCCGCAAGCTGGCCGCTGCACCAGCTGCACAAGCAGGAGCAGCTGCAGGCAGTGCAGATAAGTCGCCGTCTGCTTCGTCTAAAACTGCCAAGCGATCAAAGAAGGCCAAGACTCAATCAGCTTCAGCTGTCGCCTCGGCATCTGTGGCAGCCGTCGCAGGCATGCTGCCTCCTTCCATGTCACAGAGTCATCGTAACAGGTCGAAGAAGGCGAGTAAGCCGAAGACAAGCGAATAGGTTACTTCAAATATCAACGACTGCGATTCTCTTTCTGTTGTAAGCAAGAAGGCTAAGTTGTGGTGTAGAAAGCAGCGTTTCGTTTTGGGCCAAGTGCATTCACAGGAGGCTGTACAGGTGTTCGGGGACCTAGGCAAAATGTTTACCAGTCATCCTCGTCATCTCCGCCGAAGAGGTCGCCAGCTCCGCCGACATCCTCCTCCTCCTCCTCCTCCTCTTCCTCCTCCTCGACAACAGCGGCGGCAGCGCCACCGGCAGCAGGGGCAGCACCACCACCGCCACCGATGTTCACCAGCTTCTTGCTGCCCTCGGTCACGAGAGCAGCGATGTCCTCAACGGACTGCAAAAAGGTTTCCAGGTAAAATAATGTGCAAAAGCGCGCAGAAAGACGCAGAATAATGACAGTAGCGTTTCGCTTTCCGCGGCCGCAAATGCGCGTGTACACCAAACAGCCCGAGGCGCTCCCCAGGAGCCAAAACGGAGAAAATCCATCGCAAAAAACTCAGAAACGATATTCAACGTACCTTGCCGTCCACAGCGGTCATGAGACGGGTCAGGGCCTCATCATCGGCCTCGACACCACCAGCAGACAACACCTTCTTGATGTCATCGGCGGTAGGTGCGGCGTTGCCACCGACCAGGAGCAGGAGATAAGCTGCGATGTGCTTCATTCTAGCTGCAAAAAGGCAAACGTGAGCCTCGGCTGTGGCGGGCGGCAAACTGCAGAACCCCTCAGCTCTGCAGAGCGCAGGTAATTCCGCAGCCTGGGCAAAAGCTGTTCGTGGCACACGCACGTAATGGAAAACTGGACAGTAACGATTTAAGCCGTTGGGCGGTCACTGACTTAGTTCTCTAGCTGATGAGAGATACTGGCACTGAAATTGTATTCGCTCTGAACGCCAGACAGATGAGGCTGCTCATGCCGGCTGGCATGTCGGTGGCCCCCCCTCTTTCCTCCTTCAGTCCAGTCGGTCCATGAGACTGGAGCTTTGCCATGGCAATCCGCGAGACGCTCAATCTGCTAATGGCCGAGCTTTAATTTGCTATTGTTTTGCCGTGATCAACCTCATACAGCTGACTCTTGATGCTTTGGTGTGACATACTGGGCGTGAGACTCACTGTGGTCGGGGAGAGGAATCAGCAAGGCGCACGGACTACTCATTCAGCAAGCACACAAAACGCTACGAAGCATTACAGGCACCACTGTGCTTGTTCAGTTAAATTGTAGTTGCTATTCTCAGGGCCATCACACAGAGCAGGTAGCAGCCGTGCGAAGCACATCAGGGCAAGCGTTTCATGGGAGTTGCGTTACTGCTTCAAGTGAAAATCGCACGGCATGGTTTCAAGCTTTGCTATGCTATGTTCCTCGAGAGCTAGCTTCCTATTTTTATGCATTTACTGCATGTTGGTGGGTGCAGAATTTGACTACTCAGCTTCTCGCCCCCCGACAAGTGCGGCCTACAGCAGGTGCCAAGCTACGCACAGATGCCCAATGGCTGCACAAAGCTTCGATGTTGCATCTTCGAAGTACTCATTCACCAGTCATAGATTTCTTGGGGGTATAGCAGACCCTGCTCTTGCATTCTTTGACTTCGAAGATTGGGAGGCAGGCACTGCAGGTTGGCAACTCAATCCAAACTATGCTGCTGAGCACCCAAACCAGCCAGCATCTCTTGATATTGCAGTGCAGCAGTTGAACAACCTTGGTCGGCTTCGGGTTGATTCTGCAACTGACATCTTTGTCGACACAAGTTCTGGCGTGCTGTTCTTCACGCTGGGGGGGATCAATCACGCATTTCCCGCAGATGCCAGCACCCCCCAGAGTGTGTGTGCCTTCAACTTCGAAAGCATATCGATTGGCCCACGGGCGCGCATTATCACCTCTGGTGATAAACCACTCGTACTCTCAAGCACGAGCTCAATCATGCTGAACGCTGAGATTTCACCAGCCCCTGGCACCCTGGGCGGCTTCAGCGGAGGCTCAGAACCTTCCATCGTCAATGGTGGGGTGAATGAGAACGGTGCAGCAAGTGGCAATCGCCGTGTATACCAAAGCACGGTCACAACTACGGGACGGCACATGGATGAAGTGCAGCGCATCACAGCACAGGCTGAAATGGGGCACACGCCTCGTGGATCCTTCGTACTGGTTCTCGGTAATGAGCGCACCCACTCGATAGATATCAGGACATCAGCATCTGAAATGAAAAGGATCATTCAAGGTGGGCTTTTATCAATCGGCCAAGTGGAAGTGCAGCGTGTCGAGGTTCACCAATCTCGAATTGACTGGCTCGTTACATTTGCTGCAGCAGCTGGTGATCTTGAACAGCTGCTCGTGGATGACCGCTTGACCACAGGGGTCAATTCAGCTGTGATAGCCACAACCTTACAAGATGGAAATGAAATCGGTGGTTCGTTCGCCTTGTCTTGGAATGGACAGGCTACAGGAAATATTCAGGCGAACGCTACGGCAGCTGAGCTGCAACATGAGCTGACAACGGCATGGACTTCTGCAGGTGTAGATCTAATTCATGTTCGACGTACAGTGGACCGAAACTTGCAATCGAAGCCGTGTATTTTGGGTGGTTGCAGCGAACTTGGAACTGATCATGCGCGTGGCCATACATACTTCATCTCTTTGGTCACCAGTGGGCAAAATACCGCCTTTGCACGCAAGGCAGACATCAGCACATCATTTGCAGCTGCACCAGTCCAAGTGCTTGTCCACGCATCTGCGCTGACGGGCACTGGTGCGCAGGTTGTGGCTCAAATGGGACATGTTGGACCAGCACTCGCGCTCCTCCCTTTCAACACCGTCCACGGCGAATCGCACTTTTCTTTGGCATTTGGTGGGAATGGAGCAAGTGCTGCTGGACGTGGCGGGCTTGGGCATTCGTTCTTGGATCCCCCAGTTGCAGACAACACAAGCGCACTGCTGTTGCCCGGAGGCAGCGGTGGCTGCATGGGGGGAATGCTCCCCCACGATGCCTTGTATTTTGGCGCAGGAGCAGCGGGGCATGGAGGCCCTGGTGGGGCAAGCGTGCAGCTGTTGGCTGTGGGTGATATTGTTATTGGTCCAGATGGAGGCATTGATGTGTCGGGGGGGGACGGTCAGTCTGCATTCCGTGCAGGAGGGGGCGGAGCCGGTGGGACCATAGCATTGGTTGCAGGCAGCTCCGTCGTAAATCATGGTAAGTTGGCTGCCAATGGTGGAGATGGTGGAGATGGGGTTGGAAGTGCCTCTTATGGTGGAGGAGGTGGTGGTGGTGGCCGTATACACCTCCAGGCTGACAGTGTCTCAGACAGTGCAGGGCTTGCATCAGCCATTGGCGGAACTGGGGGCAAAAACGAGTTTCTTGTCGCGGGAAACAGAAGCCAAGAAGCCCATGAAGTGTTCCTCAAAACTTTTGGCTTCGAGCGAACATCTCAATTCGCCCAGGGTGAGAATGGACAAGTGCAAGTCATTTCTTCCGGTGGTGCCAGATACTCATTGGACTCTAGCGTCGGCGGGGCCGAGAACACACCGAGGTGCATGAAAGTATCGCTGGACGAGAAAATCCACACGGACTCAAACATTACAGTTCCAGCTCCTTATCAACAAAATGGTCCTGCGTTTCATGTACGGAGCAAGTTTGCGTCGACACTTGACTCAAGCGCGAATACAGCCATGCCAGGCCGCTTAACTGTATACCTTCGAATGGGAAGCTTCCTATCAGGAAATGTGGCAAGCAACACAGGGGCTCAAGTTGTGCTGCATGATGACACCCGCAATGCCAGTGGCCAAAATGCTGGTGGCATCGCTGGAGATGCTCGTGGCATGGTTGGAGTTGGAATAGTAAATGGACACTGGCGCCATGATGCAAACTATCATGCCTTGCCTGGGTTGCTGTTGCACCAAGAAGATCCGTCCAGTGTGATTTCCAGATTCGTGCAAAGTCACAGGTGGTACAAAGTTGACGTGCTGTTGAACTGGACCAACCAAACTTACCGTATCCGCATAGATGACCAACTCGTTGCGTTAGACATGCCATTTCACGGACAAGCGGTGACTCGCGTCGGCGTTTACCTGTTTGATGCCGGTGAAGCCTGGTTCGACGAGCTTTACGTTGGGAATGACGATACAATGGGTTTTGAGTGTCCCATTACCACACAAGCCGCAGCTGCTTTGCGCATGCAACGGCCAATTCAATCGGGATGGCTGCCATCTGACCTTGGCAAAAACTCCAGCTTGGACAATGAAACACAATCCTTGAATCATATTGTAGAAAGGCAGCGATACAATAACAGTGTGAATGGTGGCTTGGTTTTCTTCGACGGTTCGGCACATGAGTGGTACGTAAATGCTATTCTGACACAGACCCCGGACGGAGATCACTCTGCATCCTTCGGTGGAGTTGATGCAGGGGCTTTACTCTTTGTTGCTGGATCCACTACAAACAGGCAAACTCTGGGCAGTAGTATGTCAACATCGGCTGGGGGCTCTTGGACAGCTGGGACTGGGGCAGGTGAGGGGGGGTCCAGCTTAGGTGAAACGGGGCAGCCAGCTGGATCCGGTAGCGGCCAGACTGGTCGGTGGTACTGGTATGGTGAACACGATTCGGTGAATCTCGACAATTATCTTGACGGCACTTCGCTAGACATGGTTGGTGGTGTTGGCAGTTGCTCAACTGACGACATGATCTCTTGGCGCAATGAAGGGATTGTTCTCCACTATGCAAATATCAGCGACGACGTGTATGGCTGGGGAAACTTAGCCAACAAGACCGAAACTGGTGTGCATGAGGTGTATGCCCATGAGGAGAAGTTCCGCCTCTCATACGCGAATGCGCTCGACCCATTCTACGAGCGAGATATGCACCACAGTGGCGATCCCTACTCACCGGCTTTCATGCGAAACATTCAAGGCGTGATCTGGCATCCTGAATTGAACATGATCAAGCGAACGGATGGGGTGACGTACAATGAGTCCATGTTCAGGAACTCAACCATCTCGTGCACTGGCAGTGCTCAAGAACACGTCTCCAAGCGTTTGGAGGACAGAGAGATTGCTACTATTTGTGGAGACCTGGGCGCGTACTTCAACCAAACACTAGAAATACCAGATTTGTGCTACTTCACGCTTGGGTACAACCATTCGGCGTTGGGATTGCCTTCACGGGAAGTGGCTTCTTCGTCTCCTGGGGGAACTTTCGTTTACAACACCCGATATATGATTCAGCATGCAAACTTGATTGACATGACAAGTGGAGTGTCTGAACGCATCACTCCTGAGAATCCACGGCTTGTTCACGAGTTGTTTGTGGACCAAAGTGGTGTCATGTTTATCGATGGCAGCGCAGCTCTGGGTGCTGGGTTCACCAAAGATTGGAAAGCCAAAGAACACAGAATTGGGAACGTAATGTCATACTCCGGAGGCAAACGAGTCGAGTTAATCTGCCCAAGAATGAAGCGATTTTTATACAGGGCAGAGAGACCAAAAGTTGTCTTCAACAACCTGACCAACGAATACGTCATGTGGATGCACGCGGACGATTCCTACAATCTGCGACGCTTGGTTGGAACAGCCGCAAGCGCCCACCCAGGAGGCCCATTTTCTTTCGAGAGAACCTTTTTGCCCGATGGAAACGAAACGATAGATATGACTTTGCTGCAGCCCAAGTATGGAATGGCTCCAACTTACCTTGTCAGAACATACTTTGCCACCACTGCTTACATGCTGCCACTGCCCATAATGCAGCCGATCTGGGAAAGTGTGCAAGATGTGAATGGGATGATCGACTTTCGGCTCAATTTCCAGCGCGCTGTGTATGATGCAGGATACGACAACCCAGACGATATCTACAAGCAACGATGGCGGATGGAAGATGTTCCGTGGAAAATGACCAGTGGGAACTGGACGGAAAGCTATTTTACAAACAATAAGACTTTCTTACTTGCGAATTCAGTCACTGGAGCGCAGTTTCTCTACAAACCTAGTGATCGCGATCTTGTTCTGAATCAGGCCATTCCGGATATCAATGCACTTTTCGAAATCTCCGGCCAAGCCCAGCAATTGATCATCTCACGCTTCATCAACCCGGACAACCCTGCTAATTCCTACTGGAGCCCAGATTCTGTACCTGCTGTCAAGGCACAGCCTTGGGCGGAGAACTACGAAGACAAGAACATAATGGATAACCCGGTGCACCCAACAGTGGCCGATCTGCTCATTGGCCCGCACAGAAAGGTTCAGTACCGCCGAACAAAGTATGTTGCAATCTCTTTGTTAGATGACACATTCCGTGACACAACAGGCATTTTGAGGGCGATTGAAGGTGAATTGACCAATGAGCAAGACCTGATTTCGTTGACGACGGTTGGCATTGGCAATATATTTGGATGGGAGTCAGGGCAGCAGCCGGGCTCTACCTTTCCTGTCGATGTGACCGGGGAGCAGCAGTTCGGCTTTGTCCGGCAGGATGATTTTTACGACCGCCACCATCAGTTTTCTCGCGAGTTCAATGACCGGGAAAATGACTTTCGAAATTTTCGAGATCGTCAGACACGATCACGCTGCCCCGAAATACACCACAGGGCAATGGCAAAGCAAACAGAGTGCGAAGATATACTCAACAACCAGCTTGAGTATGTGGATTCGGAACCAGTGCTGACTGCATTTGACGTGCTTGATAATTTTGCACGCAGAGGCGACGTGTCCACTCACTCCTTCGCAAGAGCAATGGACACTGCAAGCTACGAGGACTGCTTGGCGAGCCACCTTGGGCTCCTTGAAGAGTACCAGAGCTGTGTTCATGCCGACACGCCCAACTTTGATTCCTTGCCGCTGTGGAAACCTGGAGACAGGGAGTGCGTGGGGGGAGGCGGCAGCTGCGGGCCGCCTGCACCTGGGGACGCACCGCGCGTGGAGTATGGTTTCACAAACTCTTTCACCCATAGCCGCCAATATTTCAGCATGACCAACATTTACGGCGACGGTGGGCAGCCATTTCGCACAGCGCCTGCGTCACGCAAGGCCGTATACAGTCGGCCACCTCCACGCACCGGGTTTAGCCCGAAGGCGCAAGAGTTTGGAGCATACGACCGATCTACCCCATGGCAATGAGGCATATCCCCACAGTGAGCCACTCAGCTATCGGCTAAAGGGCAGCGGAATAATCGTGAAGCAGGATCTGTGCTCGCGCTGGAGGTGACTCACCTCCGCTGTCTGAAACGGGAACAGCTCTTGTGACGCAATTGTAAGCCAATACAAGCTCGTTTGTAGCAGAAAGCAGCGCCCATACCGAAACTCGTGATCACCTATCCCCCATATCCCCCATAGCTGAAGCAGCAGGCAGTTGCACATGATGTTCTTGAAGTAGCAGCTTACACGAAACAAAGTACGCAAACTTTCTGTGATAATGAAGGCATTCTAGACCCAGGGGCTAGGTATACCGTACAAGTCAGTCGGACTTGTACTCAGCTCGCACGCACGGTGGGGTGTGTGTGCTTCAGTGAGCTGCTGCCATGTAGTCTTGACCCATCGTAACAGAGACATGCCAGGTCAAGGTGCAACATCGTAGACAAGCATAAGCAAAAGTCTCTCGGCCGGCCGGCCAAATTAAGTGGCTTCTCTTTCACATGGGTTGAAGGCGGCCAATTTTCGCTGAAATGCAGGGGTTCTGTCATGCAGAGCACCCCTGCACATGGGAAACCCGTGGGAAACCCGATGTTAGCTAGCCTGGCAGACCAGAGCATGAGTTTGTATTCCATATATTATCAGAAAACGAAGGTACAAATCCATTCGGTGACAGCTTGTCGCCGTACCTGCTTTGAGACTACGTAAAGGTTCATTTGCGGAAGTCAAGAAACTTCGTGCACCGCGACTTCAGGTGCTCCCGAGCAGAGCTTCACAGCATGAGCCGCAAACCAGATGGACCCGGTGAGCTAAAACAGCTTGATCATGCATATCGTGCCAAGATGCGTGGCGGTCCAGGTTGGTCATGCTTTTTGCACAACCGGCGATTTCGATTGTAGTACTGTTTTTCGCAGCCCGTGCTGGAGGCCCAACCGCACGCCACGCAGCAATGGGACACAGAGCCAATGATGCATATATGAACGATTGGGAGTCTGCCTATGCTGATGTGCATGGAGGTGCTCCGCCAGGTGCGACGCTTCGTTTTCCGCATATTTTGAGCGCAGGGCACCGTTTGTTTTTGCAGCAGCAGCTGCAGCCAGCGCTGAGCACTACACAGCATCAACACAAATTGAACGTGATTCAGCCATGTACGGTAGGCGCTCCGCTCGCGGCAGTGGCGGCTCAAAGTCTGGGACAGCTGGAGCAGTGGATGCCACGCCATTGACCGTTGCTCGTGTGAGTGGCCAGTTTCCACACGGGCCTGTGGACCCAGAGGGGACACTAGTGGACCTTTCAGACCGCCCAATGATGTGCATGTCAACAGACGTTGCTCGTGGCATGGCAGTCATTGGCTCATCCGACCACGCCCTGTATGAGGTGAGACTGTCTGACGGCACAGCCACGCGAACGCTGTTTAGTAAGCGGTACGGCCATTCCGAGTGGGTGACGTGTGTGGCACACCTCGCCGACGGGCGTGTCGTGTCGGGTGCGATGGACAGTAAGCTGTGTTTGTGGAATGGGGGCGGCTCTACATCCACTGCGCGGTGTGACGAGCTGCTCGGGCACTTCGGCTCCGTTTCCTGTGTGACCACATACGGAGACGCCATTGTGTCAGGGGGCTACGACAAAACCGTCCGTCTGTGGTCTTCCACGACCAAGAAGGAGCTGCAGAGCATGACTGCGCACAAAGCACCAGTGCTGTGCATGGCGCCGTCCCCCAGCTTTGACGAGAGCGGTCGCCCAGCTGGCTTCCACGTCGTCAGCGGCGACAGGGATGGCATGGGGTACGTGTTCGATATGGTGACCGGCAAAACCATCGGGCGCTTGAAGGGGCACTCTGGGCACCTCACTTCCGTGGCGTGGGTGGAAGCTGGGGGGACGTGGCTGACAGTCACCGGGGCCCAGGATGGCCACGTGAGGCTGTGGGATGTGCGTGCCAAGGCACAAGTGGCCAACGTGGAAGTGCATGTCACCGATGCTGGTGCTGGAGCTGTGTCAGACATGGCAGCCACCTCGTCGGAGGCAACAGGAGGCGTGAGCTATCTGGTCACAAGCGGTGCCGACAAGTGCATCAACGTGCTGGACCCACGAGCAGGCTGGGCCCCCCTACACACCATGACAGAGCACACGGACTTCATTTACACGCTGAAAGTTGCCGGTGGCATGTGCTTCAGCGGGGCGGGCGACGGCTTGCTCATTGCTCACGATGTGCAGAGCGGTGAACCCCTGTGGGGACTGGGCGCCAATGCTGCGGCCGTGAGAGGCATTGGCATCACACCCGACCGCTTGATTGCTACAGGGGATGATGGAAACGCGCTGGTGTACCAGTTCTGAGGCACTACTCCTGCAGGCACTCATGGATGAGCGAGAGCCCTTCCAGCGCCCCACAGGCCATGGACACTGCGTTGTCAGCAGAAGTGTGACTGGAGGCCACATGTGACTCGCGGGGGTTAATACGGATGAGAGGGGCCTGCAGCTGTGCAGCCACTTGCTCCGCGGTGATGCGTGACACCGGTACATGCGTGCCACTGCCGGCATCCAGCACCACGGTGCCGCCGGTGCCGAAGGCCTGCCCAACCCAATCCTTGAACGCCTGCACTTGATGGCGCTGGCGGCCTGCAACGAAGGATTCATCGCAGAACATCTTGATGTTGGGGCGGGCCAGCTCGCTGCTGTACCCCCCCCCCGGGGCAGGCCACGGGGGCAAGCTGCGGGATGGAACGCGCAGGGCCTCCATGTCAACATCCAGCTGTACGTGGTCCGCGCTGGTGATGAGGGGGGTGCCCTGCACACTATGTACCACCTTCGCACCGCTTGCAGGCTGCTGCGGAGAGGTGGGCCCAGCCCGTTGCCACTCGTGCAGCACTGCAGCGGGGTCGGCTGGCTGCAGGTGGTGGATGGAGCCGTGCACTTCGCACAGGCGCCCTGCACCGAAGCCCGCCTTTTGAAACTGCCCATCTACATTGGTGGTGAACACGAAGGCGCCATTGCTCATGCTGTCCCCCCACTGCTTCAAGATGGAAAAGCCGTCATGCGGCTGTGTCTGCCGGTACAGATTCAAACGGTGTCCATAGAAGCCCCACGCAAAATGTGGGTCTCTGCAAGTCAATTCAAGACTAAAGTTTGGAATACATCTCGTGCCCACTCACTCCACAAACCACTGAGGGTCTGCCATTTCCTCAAAGCTGAGACCGAGCTTGGCCAGCGGCGGGTAAGCCCTCCACAAGCCCTCCTTTCCACGAAAGTCAGGCAGCCCCGAATCTACCCCGAAGCCAGCTCCGCACGTGACCAAAAGCCCAGATGCATTGCGAATATGCCCAGCTGCCTTTTGGGCGGCATCCATGAGAGCCATAATGTGCTTTGGAGATCGTTAGCAAGAGGTTTGCCGAGAAAAATATTGCTTGGATTGCTGGGCAGCTGTGTCAGAGCAAGCTATTTCAGAAGAGGTAGCTCTGGCCAACATCATGCGCCAACAGACTGTTTTGCAAGTTGGAGCATTTGCGATGGTGCTATGGTTTTCTTGCCGCAGAGTTGCTTTGATCGCACCCCCCCGGACTTGGGAGGCCACACTGCTCTAGCTTACCATGCTCGACTCAAGCGCAGGACCCGGACAAATATTTGATTGCTCGTCACACGTTGTTGGTTGGAGGCGAAACTGCAGCTCGACCATGGCTGAAGCAGCTGAATCATCACCTGCTCAAGAGCGGGTACGGACCATAATCAAAGACTTGACAAGCGTCGGTACGTACTGCCGACCAGTTCTGCACCTGACGCGCCCACTCATCGTGTATGTTCACAGGCACTGGAAAGCCAATTCCCAGTGATGTTGCAAGAGAAGCTGCAGCTTTGCTGAAAGAGGTTGCGCAGTCAGAGATCACAGGGCAACCTGAAGCGAAAGCTTCGCTGATCCTCAGCTCTATAACGAAGGTGCTGGTTTCTCACAAGTGAGTTCACCACCACAAGCTGCAGTAATATTCTTTCATGTACGCAACTCGCAGATATGAGGACGAAGATGCTGCTCACATTGTGACAGACGCGCTCCAGGCTGTGGCGTGCTCACTTCCCGCTGCCCGCGGTGCCTGCGAAAAGGACTATGCAGAGCTCTACAACACATTATTTGACGCAAGCTTGGATCTATACAAGGCACATGGTGTGATCATGGCGGTATGTACTTAGATTCCTCCCGGGCGGCACGCTGAAGAGTGTGGGAAGGAGGCCCACTGGATGGATGTTTCTCAGTGCCAGTAAAGCACTCTGTCGCTCTTGTTGCAGGACGAAGAGAAGGACCAAGAGGCGCAGAAATTTCGAGATGGCTTGCAGAAAGGCGATTTATGTGATGCACTTGTGCCAGGTATTTCAGAATGGTGAGAAAGCAGCTTTGCAGAGTCGCACATATCCACCACGCCGCCCCGAGCGATGGCGGAAAGTTGCTGATATGTCCATTTTCGTTTGCTTTTTGGGCACTTCTCGAAGCTTCACTCATTACTGAATTGGTACACTTGAGTATTCACGTGTTATTGCTTCGCCGAGCTCGAAGTTTGCCATCTGAACGCGATTGGCAAGGAAACACCAACACGCCAATGTGCACTTTTGTTTTTGCAGGGTACTTTGCACAGTTGTTGACGTGAGCGCAGCTCAGGGCATCAAGCTTGTCCCTCACGGCCTTCCTGCCATTTTCATCCGATGGCACCTTCGATCAAGCCAGTTCATCGTGCAGCCTCGGCGGCTCAGCCTTGATGCTGCGGCAATCCTGGCTGAGCAGCCATGGCGCACCAAGTTGGAGGTGGGAACTGCTGTGGATGCCCTGGATGACTACGGCAAGATTCAGAGCGCACACATCATTGCTGTGCTTCCTTTGACCGAGACAGTGACCGACACTGCAGCTGGTGCAAAAGACTTGAGTGAGCTCACAGGCCCCAAGGCGGAGGTGCTGGCTGCCAGTGCGCCTGAGTCTGCTGACCCAAGCGGCCACCCTGCTGGGGCCACAGCTGTGGAAGCCACGCCAGAGAACCCACTTCAAGATGTGGACGATCTGTCTGGCGCTGTTGTGCGTGTGAAGTGGACCATGGACGCGTGGGGGGAATCGTCGGACCGCTGGGTGACCAACGTGTCCCCGCGCCTGTTTTTGGCTGGATTGAAGGCTGGCGCCGGCAAGAAGTCCTTTGGCATGGGGGCTTCTGATAAGCACTCCTTGAGCAACGTTGCTCGTCCGTGCATGCCAGACTCCACTGCGTGCATGGACTACCTGGACCCTGCTTGGGCCACTGGTGGGGACTGTGTCGTGTTCCGCGGACGCGGGGGTGGGGGCCCCTTGCATCTGCAAGTTGTGCGCGCATTCACCAACGGTGGCTCCCTTGAGTCATACATGCAGCGCATGGAGGCACCAGCGAAGAGTGAGCCTGGCTCGGCCGAGCACAAGGCTGCACTGGCTGACCTGCCCACGCCCAAGACTGTGCGCCACGTGCTGCTCAGCCTGGTGCACTCGCTGCATGTGCTGAACCGCGAATTTGTGCAGCAGCTGGCGCCTCGCTTGCTCAAGTGCTTCGTGGGCGCCGTTTCAAGCTGGCCCGACGTCATGCTGCGCGAGTTCAACAGCGAAGTGTTTGTCACCTGCGGCAACTGCCTACGCTTCTTGTTCCTGCGTGTGTTCGACAGCGGGTTCGCGCTTTCTCAAATGGAGGAGGCATCTTTGTCTGTTGCGCGATCGCTGCTGCATGGCAACCTCATCACACTTCGCATTTTGGGGATGCGCGTGATGCAGGAGGCTTGCAACGGCGTGCGGCTGAACCAGACGCAGAGCACCAGCGCCGATGTGCTGGTGCCCATCGTGAATGAGGACGTGCTACCTCCTCTGTACGACCCACGCAGCGCTTTCTCAGACTTGGTGCGTCGCTCAGCCGATGTGTTGAGAATGATGGCACGAGCTGATGCGTTGACTGAAGACACTCTGCGAAGACTTTGGGCGCTGAAGTTTGCTGACGCTGTGAGCAGCGACACCAAGCTGCAGGTTTATCAAGTGCTCGAGGCTGTGTCTGCTGACATGTCTGCTGAGCAGCTGTCGTTTGTCCTGTGCGAGTTTTTGGGGAAACTCCCGCGCAGTGCAGCAACAGTTGCCGATGTGCAGCTGGCCTACAAGGTTGGCTGCAGCAGCAAGCACCAAACGCAGGTGGGGCACATTGCCATGCAGGTGCTGTGGCGCCTGCTGGATGATGGCCTGACTGGTGTGGACCCCGCGCTGGCTCCAGCCCGCGAGCTGCGCCCGTCGCCAATCATGGAACTCGATGGTTTGGATGATGACGTCCCCGCTGCTGATGCCTCTAACACCGAGCAGACCCCCGCTGTAGACCCTGTTGATGTCGACATTTGCCTCACCCCGCCTCGTTTGGAGAAGGGCAGCGATGCCGCTGACACCAGCGAGGTGTCTGCTGAGGTGCAGGACTCTGCTGGCGTGCACCTGGCCCGCCTCACCAAGCTGTTCACCATGAAGCCATGCAAGAAGCCATACTTGCTGCTGGCTGTTGCTGCTGTGCAGCGCGGCGCGAACGTGTCCCGTTTCCTGCAGCTGGTGTGGGATTTGGTGGACTCGTACAACTTAACCGCTATTGCTGCTGACCCCGAGACCAAAGCAACCGCCGTCGCTGAGCTGAACGCAGAGGTGAACCTGATGGACGTGTTCTTCAAGAATCTGGGCGAGTTCAAGGCTAGCGCCAAGCAGCAGCTGGCCGCGCTGACAGAGCCCGTCACGGATGTCGACGCTGAGAAGGAGCGCCAGGAGGCTGTGAACGCCGCCGCGCTGCGCAGCGAGGGTGGCATCACCTTTGCGGTCGCCTTGCGCACACGCATGGATTTCCTGACGTCTGTCACCCGTGTTTCCTCCTTGACTGTGTCTGAGGCCCAGGCCACCACGCTTTGGGACATGTTTGTGGTGGATGCCATGACGACGTCAGAGACTGAGCGCGTCATGCGCTTCCTCATCAACGCAGCCTCCATGTCTGCTTCAGGCTTGGGGGAGGTGCTGTCCAAGGAGGTGGAGCTGTACCTGTTCTTGAACAAGATGGCCTCGGCCGACCTGCCACTGAACCGCTTCTCGCTGCCTGTGTTCTCGGCGTTCCGCTTGTACTTCCTGCTGGCCAATGCCCGCCGAGGATGGCTGAGCCGCACCCCGGGTGGTGGCCACACCGACTTCATTGTGCACATTGACCCTGATAACATGCTGGGCACGGATGCACTGTGGCGTGTGGCACTCGAGGCGCCTGACAACGACGCAGCGGAGGCGGCCATGGCCTTCCTCATGTCGCTGTATGGACAGCTGTCCCCCACCTTTGACATGGACACGATTGTGTCCTCCATCGACTTTGCCGGCGAGATCAGCCTGCCTGCCGCTGGGCGCCCCCCCGCCAGCGATGTGCGCTCCAAGTTCATCAAGGGCTGCATGATGCACCTGCGACAGAGCCTGGGCGAGATGTCTGCCTCGCCCGCCAAGCAGAGTGAGAGCTCCCTTGCCATCGCCTCCCGCTGCTTGAGTGCCCTGTCTCGGCTGATGACTGAGGCTGACGTGTACGGCGACGCCGGCCTGCGTCCCCACTCTGCTCGCTTGGCGGGGGAGCGCCTGAAGATCAAGTTCAGCAACAGCGTGCCCGCCGTGTACTGCAGCGACGACGCCCCCAAGAACATGAACTTGATGTTCTACTCCAACTCCTCCGTGTGGCAGGTGCGGGAGGCTGTGGGGTCCAAGCTGGGCCTCAAGCCCCAGCGCGTCAAGCTGGTGCGGGGAGGCAGCGAGCTCATGCCTGCCGACAACGCCAAGACGCTGCGTGAGGTCAAGGTGAACAGCAGCGGCAACGTGCTTGTGACGTACAAGTCACCCGCTGCGCCCAAGCAGGCCCCCCTGCTCATGGATAGCACCATCAGCTACAACCGATGGGCAGAGGCCAAGTACTCCCCCGCAGCCGAGGCAGCGTTTGCGGAGATGTTCTCTCGTTTCTCATTTGACGGTTTCATGACCCCTGCGCAGTTCCGCATGTACTTGGTGGCGTGTGGCGTGGGCGGCAGCAACGTGGCCCTTGCACGCATCCAGAACATTTTCAAGCGATCTGATACGACTCCAGCCGGAGACATGACACAGCAAGGCTTCTTGGAGTTTTACAAGGAGGCATCTGTGTCTCGTGCTGAGTCAGTGCGCAAGGACTTGAGGCAGCACGGATATGACACCCGCACGCTGCAGCTCACAGACAAGGAGAAGGCTGCAGCCATCGGTCAAATGATGCGCGACGCCCGTGACAAGGCGCTTGCTGAGGCAAGCAGCTCCGCTGCCGAGTCGCCTGAGGGCGACAGCAAGGAGGGCAAGGAGGGCGAGGGCAAGAAGACATCCAGCGCCGACGAAATCTTGCTGCAGAAGGTGGCCGACGTGTACAGCGTGGACCTCTCGAAAGACGACTCCCGCAAGAACGCCGACGAGACTGAACGCAAGCGCTTGCTGGATGAAGCTGAGGCGCTGGAGGCAGAAGCCCAAAAGAACAACCCGCGACTGCTCATGACCAGCAACATGGACTTCTTCCACTTGCTGTTTGATGCCTTGGCGGCGCCGTCCTCCGTCGCAGCCCCGGCGTGGGACCTCCTGCAGCGTCTGCCAACCAACGCAGACATGGTGGCTAGCTTTGCGCAGGTCCCAGCGGCCGACAGCACGGTGGATTGGGCACAGCTGCTTGACAGCCGTACCCCCTTCAAGCTACTCTACGCCCTGCAGGTGGTGGAGTCCTTCATGCAGGCCCCCGACATCGGCTCTCTTGAGAACATCAACCGAGCGGAGGAGGTTGAGAACAAGGCCACTATCATGGTGCGCGAGAAGGCCGCCCGCGAGCGTGAGGAAGCAGCTGCCTCTGGCGGCGAGATCCTGTCAGCGGACCAGAAGGCTGCTCAGAAGGTAGTGGAGGACGACGAGGACGCCCAGCGTGCTGCCAAGTACACCGCCCTGCGCCAGGAGTTTGCAGAGCGCAAGGCGGAGGCCGACGCGCGCAGCACCTGGCGAGCTGCCTTCGTGAACAAGGCCGGCCTGCAGTACCTGCACACTCTGTTGCACTCGTTTGAGGTACCTGCCGGCGCCGGCGCTGATGTCGAGGACGAAGATGTGGAGGCCACCCTTGCCCGCGAGGCAGTCAGCAGCATGCTGTGCATTCTGCGCTTGTTTTTCTTGGGTGCCGTCAGTGGCAAGGATGCCCTAGCAGATGCCGTCGTGCCCTTTGGAGTGGAGGAGGCAGCTGCAGAAGGCGATGCCAGTGCCGCGGACAGCAGCTCCCAGTCCTACGCCGCCGCTACGGCTGGCAAGACTGGCTTGACTCGGGAGGAGGCTGCCATCGCCAGCCAGGACCCCGGCACCATGAGTGTGGTGAACAACCCCGACGGCACCTTCACGGTGATCGACCACGTGATGGAGGCAGAGGAGGCCATCGGCAGCAGCGCTGATGATGCATACCTCATGATGGGCCTGGATGACGAGCGCCCGTCCAAGCGCCCCACCGCAGGCGGACGCCGCATGCCCAACGCCCTCAAGAAGCGCCGGGCTGCAGCAGCAGCATCCGCATCATCCGCCGGCGACCCGCTGGGCTCCGTGGGCGTCGCACAAGCCTTTATTGCTGAGTTCGGCGGGGACTTGTCGCCAGCCATTGTGGCGGCGCTGCCTGCCACCGGCACAGTGCCTCGCTTGCTGGATGCCTTGGCTGATGCCTCAGCTCGTGGTGGCGCCGCCGACTCTGAGATCGTGCGCTTTGGCCTGGACCTGCTGTTGATGCTGTGCGTGCGTGAAATCAGTGTGCTGCAAAGCCTGCTGGCGCCCTCCAGCGGCGACGCCTTGATGCCCGCCGGCGCAGACCTGCGTACGCTGCTCCTGTCTCTCTTGCTGTGTGCTGAGAGTCGCAGCATCCGCCTGCACACCAGTCGTGGGCTGTACCGTTTGTGTCAGCACATCACCGAGGGAGTGTCGCCCCTGCCCCGCGCGTACATGCAGGACATCTTGCTGGAGTTCCTGGACGATGTGGCACAGGCCTCCCAGGACGACGCCAGCAGCTCCAAGGGTCCTCTGGCATCCCTGTTGCGCAAGGACAAGTCAGGTGCGGTGCCTTGCCAGCAGTACTTCGCGCTGCTGAACAACCTGGTGCGTGACTCAACCAGCAGTGCAGCCCCCGCCCCCGCTGAAGGCAAGGAGGGCGAGGCAGCCGAGGCAGTTGCCCCTGCGCTGACCCCAGAGGAGCTGAAGAGTGCAACCCTGCGCCTGCGCCCTGTGATGATCTCATTGGTGCAGCGCGTGTGCTCTCACCAAGGCCTGGAGAAGAGAGCTGGCAGCGGCACTGCTGCTGGAGCCGTGTCCCATGCAAGTGTCGGCAGCAAGATCACCGACACCATCCTGATTGGACTGCTGTCTCTGCTGACCACCCTTGCCGAGACCGTGCCCGCCTTCCGTATGGAAATGGCGTGCTCTGGACCCGACGGCAAGCCGGTGTCGGATGCGGAGGCTGCCGGGGGCGCCAAGGACTTCTTGAACTGCCTGTTTGTGGACTGCTTGTTCTACGAGCCCCAGTCCCTGGAGGATCTGGACGAGACCGACTGCGCGAAGCTACCCAAGTGCAAGCGCAGCGCCACGCGCAAGGCTGCATTCAAGCTGCTGTCTGCTTTGTGCGAGGACACCCCCAGCGTGGTTGTGCGTCTGCTGTCTGTCCTGAAGCCTGTCCTGGAGGGCGTCACACGCGTGAACAAGTACCGGTACAAGGCCGACAACGACGCTCGCAGCTCCACGGGGTACTTGGGCATCTTCAACTTGACCTGCCTGTGCTACATGATATGCATGTTGCAGCAGCTGTTCATGATCCCTCGTTTCCGCTACGGCGTGCTGGCTGCTGATGCCAACGTGCGCCCCGGAAAGGCCATCACGGACGACGAGTCCGAGGAGGACTCTGACGACAGCAAGTCGGGCGAGGGTGAGGCCAAGGACGAGGAGGAGGACGACCCACGGGAGACCACAGACGAGAGCATGCTGTGGCAGCTGCAGCGCATGTTTGGCTTCTTGACGCTGTCCCTGCGCCGCTTCTACGACCCCACCCCCTGGATCAAGGCCTTCAAGATGTTTGGGCAGCCCATTGACATCAAGGTGCAGCAGGACACCGAGGAGTTCCTGAACTCACTGC
>Ga0307982_1000091_pt1 | contig 66626 bp, 20 predicted proteins | sample OrgLakmetagen989_FD_201847 | JGI IMG/M metagenome (GOLD analysis project Ga0307982, IMG submission 201847) | Saline water microbial communities from Organic Lake, Antarctica - #989 | ecosystem: Environmental > Aquatic > Non-marine Saline and Alkaline > Saline | place: Antarctica: Organic Lake... | reverse complement strand
TCCAACAGCACAGCCAGTGCTGCTGGATCATGGTCAGCGTTAGGCACTTTAGCTGAGCTCCAGGCTGCGCTCTCAGCTCTGAGCTATCACCCGCCTGTTGGGTGGCACAGTGCCCGTCTGCCAATTCACACCGAGCGACTCGGCGCTACTCTTGCTCTGGTCATCGAGCCTAGTCTTAGTGCTTCAACGGCGCCACGAAGGCCACTCCAACCGTCGTATTCCCGGTTGCTCCCTTTGACAAAGAGGTTTGTGACTGGAGTAGCCACTCCTAGGCCTTTTGCGAGCGTGTTCGCAAAGTACTCGGATCGAGTTCGAATGTCCGTTCCAGTAAATTTGAGGACGAGAACGGATTCGGCTGCTCCCTTGTCCGCGCTGTCTGCGAAAAAGAGGAAAAACACCGCCCCTTCAGAGTTCACCTGCACCTGGGCCCCACCGCGCGCGCTTGACGCTTCGGCCAAGGATTCTGCGACATCTACGCCTATGAGATGATACCCATCCACAAAGTTTTGTCTAGTCCTATTTTGCGGTAACAGCACTGACGGCAGTGGCTTTGCAGCCTTGAGCCGTTCCTTCAGTGATAATGTGCTACTTTGAGTAGATGACGACTCGGAGCTACCTTGGGAAGGTGAATGTGAGCATTCTTCGATCAAAGCTGGACTGGTAGAACATTCCAACGTAGTGTCTAAACTTGCTGACATGTTTTGCTCCACATTGATAGGTGGTGTTGGCTCAGGTTCGGCCTTTGTCTCAGGCATGTTACACTCAGGTTCCATCACAATCGTTGGCGCAGATCCAGCATCTTGACTGAAGCCAGCATCAATCTCGTCTGGCTGATAGGTCGACGAAATGCCTTCATCGAAGTTCGAATCTTCACAGGAGCGCGGAGCCAACTCTGCGTTCTTCTCTGACTCGTCTCCTTGTTTGACTGGTCGTTTCCATAACTTTTTGAACGCTACTTCTCCTCGACGGAGCCAAATACGACTTGAAGCCTCTACGGTGTCGGCCCCCGACTGCTGGTTCTCATTCGATTCAGGTATTTGGCCACTAAAACAACTGCCGAGGACACAACGAGTCATGATTAGGCTGACTAGCGCACTCCCTTGTCCATGAATGTCTATATAGCGGTACAAGACAAGAGTGGCCAAGCTGGAAAACGACGAAACGGTGTAGTTTACAGGGATTTTTTCAAAATCAATCCCCGAAGGGGGAAATTGGATCTGTTTCACCGCTTTTACTGGTTCAAATACTCGGATAAGAGCGCTATCGGACTGATAATTAGGAGGGCTCGCGCGCCTTGAGCGGCGCGGGGCTTAGCGCCTGGTGGGCTATCAAATGTGGTTTCTTCACATATTACTGGCTATTGCTTCTTGTACGGTTGAGGTGATAGCGCGCCCAATAAACCAAACGGCTGCGCTTGAACCGAACCAGCCGCCAATACTCCATGCGCCATTCTCAGAGATCGATGTAGCTCAAGGCGAAAGCTCGCTGTTGCTTGCATCAGCGATTCTGGACGATCCTGACGTACGCAATGATATGTTTGGCGCCCTTCGCGTGGCTATGACCGCGGAGCATGGCCAGTTAGTTGGCCCGGCGCCGCATTCTCCTGCCCTAGGTGGAGTACGCTTCCTGACTCTCGCTGACGCCGCCACAATGACTGAGGAGACTGCCGGCCGGCATTTAGAATGGACCGGTCCACCCGAAGGGTGTGCCGTTGCTCTACAGCGTGTGAAGTATGTCGCCCCTAGTGATTTCGTTGGAACGGATGCTATTCATGTGAGCGTTAGCGACTTAGGATTCACGGGCGTGGGCGGCGAAAAGACGACCAACTTCTCCGTTGCCGTCACCGTGACCTACAAGCCGTTGCCCCCTACGCTAAGTGCTGTGGCCGAGAATCTCCTCGTCAACGAGAGTAGCGCCTCAGGTTCACTAGGCCAATACTTCATGCTAGGACCTGTGCCGAATTCTAACACGCTCAATGCCTCAGCAGCCAGCGTAAATGAGCTGTTGTCGCCTCGCTACCAGCTGGACCTAGCGGCAGCCCTTGGGACTCTCGCCCCAATGGCTGCAGCAGACACTATTTCCAACAGCACAGCCAGTGCTGCTGGATCATGGTCAGCGTTAGGCACTTTAGCTGAGCTCCAGGCTGCGCTCTCAGCTCTGAGCTATCACCCGCCTGTTGGGTGGCACAGTGCCCGTCTGCCAATTCGCACCGAGCGACTCGGCGCTACTCTTGCTCTGGTCATCGAGCCTAGTCTTAGTGCTATGGCTAAGGTAACAGGCGAGGAGGGTGATACTGCGTCCGCTGAGCTGGTGCTGGGGCCCGCCGCGACTACCACTTTGAAAGTGCACGTGGCACCCGTGAACGACCCTCCAGTTTGGCACATGAGGAGCTTGGAAGACACAGGTTTACGCACTGCCGAAGACACGCCGCTACGCCTAGCGGGCGCAGTGGCTGTGGTAGATCCTGACATTGGTGAAGCTGGTGGAGCCGGCGATGGCCTCATTGCGGTGAGTGGCATAATTTACCTCAAAGCCTTAGCATATGTCCATGTTATACATTGCTTGCATTCGATTTCTGTGGTATTTAGGTTGCGCATTCTAGCAATTTCTGCGACTTTCCAGTCTCGACATACGTAGCAAAATCGCTTTATTTTTCACTCGCATGTGCAATATCTTGACTTTTGCAGGTGCGGCTCAGCGTTGGCCACGGCTCGTTGGTGTTGACGCCCAGCGCGCGGTCCTCGGGCATGATGTGGTCGGACGACCGCCTCGCGCCGCACTTGACGCCAGAAGGCGGTACCCCGCGCCGCGTCCTCGTTGGCGTAGGCTCCTTAGCGTCCCTCAACGCTGCGCTTGCTGACGTTGCCTACGCGCCCGATGCGCACTGGTTTGGCGAGGACGCGCTCGACTTGTGGTGCAGCGACGGCGGACGAGCGGCGCTTCCGGCAGCAGCAGCCTGGGCTGGCAACCAGACCTCCACCACCACCACCACCACCAGTAGCGCTGCAAGCAGTGATAAAGACCAGTGTGGTGCAGGCTTACCGTCGGGTTTCCTGGCGGCTGCAACGCGCGTGCCCTTGAGCGTGGCGGCAGTCAACGACGCGCCTACCGTAGACGCGCCCTGGCTGGACGGTGCCCTCTGGGATGGCCTCGACGGGCGCTGCGTGGAGGACGCACCGGTGTTTCTAGGGCCCGTGGTTCTCGCTGACCCGGACGATGAAGCTATTCAGAGCAGTAGCACTGACGGCGACACGAGCATTCTTAAGAGCTATGGCGACGACGACGACGACAGTGACGCTGTGGTGGCCGTGACGCTGACCGTAGCTCTCCATGCGCGGGGCAGCAAGCTTCAGCTCCCCGACCACGCTGCAGACGGCCTGCGCTTCTACCGCGGCAGTGTGGCCGGTGGCATGGCGGGCGTCACGGAGTTTCGCGCCACGCGTCAAGCTGCAAATCTGGCGCTCGCGGAGCTAGTGTACTTGCCGGGCCTTCATCTCAATGCTCGTAACGCCCACAACCACGTTGCTGCGGGGCCAGACTCGGCTCTGCCCCTGCCCGCTGGATCCATCGCTGCCTTTGACGCTGTTGCTAATGCAGACAAAGAAGGAATCATAGCCCGCAGCGGGTGGGACACGGTCACGGTCAGCGTGTCGGACCTTGGGGGAATGGGGCGCACCGGCAGCGGCGGCCCGAAAGACGGCGCGCGCACCCTGCACCTCGCGCCTGCACCCACCAACGATGCTCCGCAGCTGCTGCTCGACCCTCGGCTTACGGCCTGGCACAACGCGTCTACGAGCACCGGTAGCGGCAGCGTTGCCGCAAGCAATCATATGCCAGCTGTTGTGCTTCCCGGCCTAGAGGACACGCCAGTTCCTGTGGGCCGGGTAGTGGCAATCGCTGATGTCGATGCTGCCGACGGCAACGGCGACCTCACTCTCGAACTCTGGCTCGCAAACGGCCCTGCTGCTGACGACAGCGCCCTCGCCAGTGACAGCGGTGACAATAGACTTGAAGGCAGCCTTCGCTTGAAAACTGACCCAGCCGCTGTGGGCACGCTTCTAATTCCTGCGAACGCCACAGCCAGGGCTGGAGGCGGTGGCTCGAGGCTGTTGCTGCGTGGATCCTTGCCGCACTTGTCTGCTGCTTTGGCTGCTGTGGAGTGGCTACCACCATCAAACTGGCACGGTGACCAGTGGTTGCGCGTAGAAGTTAACGACCTCGGCAACGGCAATGATGCCAACCCTAACGACTCCGGCGAGAAAGTGAGCAGCAGCAGCAGCAGCAGTTTGGCGTTGACCTCGAGCGTGGCCCTCCTGCTTAGGGTAGCCCCCGTGAACGATGCCCCAACTCTGCGTGCTTCCGCGAACGCAGCTGCTCTAGCGCCAGGCCACGGGGATACTGCTGTTGTGACGGCCGCTACGCTTTGGCCGCCCGTCATTCCCGAGGGCGGGCGCCTTCACTTGGGCACTGCCGGTTGGGCGCTGGAGGACGTGGACTTTGGCGATGGAGACCCGAAGGGCCTGCGCCGCTGTGCCGTGGAGGTGACCGCTGACGTGGGCAGTTTCGAAGTGAATGCCAGTGCTGCACTGCCAGACGGCCTTCTCTGGGAGAGCGGCGTGCCGCCTGGGATTGGCAGCAGCAGTGGAAGCAGTGGAAGCAGCAGCAAAAGTAACTCCAACGGCGCAGGTGCAGTCGCCTTCACCGCGCCAGGCCTAGAAGCAGCGCAGTTGGCGCTGTCGCAACTGACGTGGCGCCCCCCGCATGACGTGTGGTCGGGCGCCGCCTCTCTGTCCATTACCGTCAACGACCAGGGGTACAGTGGAAGCGGTCCACAGGTGCCCCTGTTTACGACTTCCACCTTTGTCGTGCAAGTTGCTCCAGCCTTCAAGTTGCCACTGCTGCGGTGGCGCCCAGCTCCCATGCCTTCTTCTTCTTCTGCTACCAGTGCTGCGAGTGGCCGCCGAAGCAGTAGTGCGCCTCTTGCGCTCTCCACGGCCGCAGCAATGGAAGCGGCTGTGTTGCCTATGTCTGGCCTCAAGTTACTCGACCCGTACGCGCTCAACGAGTCGTCGAGTAGCCGCGTCTCAGGGGCACCTCCAGCGTCGCTGGTCTCCTTCAATGCGACGCTTTCCGATGCGGCATTGCGGTCGGGCGCTGGTCTGCTCTTTGCTGCGCGGCCCTCTACCTACGGCCTCACTCGCCTCGGCACTGCCAACGGAGCCAGTCTCGGCAGCAACAACAGTGTAAGCGCAGCCACAGCTGCTGGAGGCCCGTGTGCACGTTGGCTGCGCGATTTGTCGCCTTCGGTGTCCCTTGTAGGCACGGCGCGCGCGCTCCAGCACTTCCTTGCGTCCGGCGGCCTTGCTCTCTTGCCTGGGGCGCCAGGCTCGCTGCCCCGTGGGGCTTTTTCAGCCTCGGTGCAGTGGCACGACCCTGCCATGGCGACAGCCGCCGCTGCCGCCGCCGCAGCCAATCAAAAAGCAGCTGGAGCATCATCGTCGCTGCCAGCAGCCCCAGCGCCCAGCCTTTCGCTCGCGGTTGACGTGGCACCTGCGCGGCTGCCCCCCACGCTGCTGGTGGGCAACGAAGCCACCACAGTGTGTGCAGTCGACGGCCTTCAGCCGGCGAGCCACACGGCCTGGGCAGCTCCATCGGCAGACGCAGCGCGCACGAGCCGGGAAGCCGAACCGCTCTTCCTGGATTTAGACGAAGACCGGAAGGCGCTGCTCCCCACTTTAGTCATTGCCTGGCCCGACGGTGACCGAGCGGACAGTGCGTGGATGTCTGCCCAATCCTATTCTGGCAGCGCTTCTGGGGCGATGATTGAGGACCGTACCGACGATGGTATGGTAGCTGCGGCAGAGAAGGTGAAAAACGCCAACCGGATCGTTCGCGTAGACCTTGGCTGCCGTGCCGAGGGCGGTCTCCTAAGCTTGGTAAATGCGTCGGGTGTTTTGCTGGACAATCTCATGGGCGAGTCCAGGCCCCTCACTGGCCTCCAAACTACACTCAACAACCCTAGCGCAAATGTTTTGCTGCGTGGCGGCGGAGACATCTCTTCATTCAGTACATGGGCGAGCACATTAACCCTCGAAGGCCCCCTGTCAGCCGTGCGCGAGGCGCTGGCCGGAGGTGTCGCCTACACGCCTCCTCCTGACTTCAACGCCGCCAAAGATGGGATTGATTCGCTGACGGCCACGGTGGCCTACGTGCCTGCGAGTGCCACTGCTGCAGCAGCTGAGGAGCGCATCGCTCGCACGGCCGCCCATGCTGTGGTTATGGCGGCTCACTCTGCAGGGAGCAGTTCGTCATTTTCTACTTCGTTGCTTCCTTCAGGCGAAACCACCGCTGCTGCCGTGAACGCGCTTGGAGAGATGTACGAGGTCGCAAGTGTGCGCACATGGGAGTGCCAAGTTCGTTCATCCAGCGACCCCGCTGCTTGGGCTCCACTGCTGAACGAACCTAGCAGTGAATCTGTCGGTGGCGCTCAGCAGAACAACAGCCGCGGCTTAAAGTTGCGTTTTCTAGGCCAAGAAGGCGTTGCTACTGCGCTCGGCTCAGCTCAGCTCGCGATTGCAGACCCTGACCTCGCCCCTAACGCAGATGGTGGGATGTACCAAGTGCGTGTGTTCGTAGCGTCGTCGTCGTCAGCAGCGCAAGTAAGCGAAGGTGATCATGTGATGGAAAGCGCTTCCTTCTTCAGTGTGCCTGCATCTAGCCTCGCTGGACTCTTCGCGACGGCTGTTGATGAGGACAGCAATCTCAACACCGAAGGCAAGAGCAGCAGCACTGTGAGTGACTCAGAAGCTTACACTGCAGCCGTGGCCGCCGCCAAAGGTGGCGTGGTGGGGGCAGCGCTTCTGTTGCAAGGCTCGCGGCAGGCCCTGGTGCGCGGGCTCCGGGGTTTGCAATTGCATGCGCCTCCGCACTGGAGTGGCTCGCTCGAGATTCGCCTAGCCCTGGCGGACCTTGAGCATGTGGTGTTTCAGGAGGATGAAGCTCTTCTTGAAGTGGAAGTAGCGGCAGTGGACGACGCCCCGCGCTGGAAACTCGATGAGGCCAAAGCTCCTTCACCCCAACCTTATGGGAGTGGCAGCAGTGTGGGCAGTGGCGGTGTAGCGCTCTTTCCTGGCGGCCAAGGCGCTGCTCTTGAAGTGGACGAAGACGGCGAGCTTTTGCTCGGCGGTGGTTTTCTCGCTCTCGTAAGCCCAGAGCTTGAGCAACTGGTGGCTGTCCGCTTTTCCGTAGACTCGGGCAACTTGACTGTCGTGCATCCTTCCATGTATTCTGAGAGCGGCGAGAAGGACGTCAGTGCAGTTGCTACCGACGGAACAGCCGACGGGCTGGGCTACCGGATCACCACATCCCGGCGGTTTAGTTCGCAGGGCTGGCAGCTCGAGGCGCTGGGGCCAGCAGAAGCCCTCAATCGCATGCTGCTTGGGTTGACTTATACTCCGCCAACAGACTGGAGTGGCCGAGCTGCCATCACTTTGGCTGCGCACGACGACATGACGACAACGACGACGGGAAATTCACAGGACTCGTCTGGTGTTATCCCCGCGCATGCTCCGGCTGTCCTGACCTTAGAGGTCGCTGTGCGCAGCGTGCCTGATGCACCCGTAGTTTACGGTCGAATTACACCCCTTGAACTCGACCATCCTGGCTCGCAGCGTCCGCTTCCGTGGTACGACTCCAGCTCCAAGGCAGAGCTGGGGGCTGTAACAAGTGCAGCGTTTGAGTTTGCCGCGGCTGACCGAGACAGCGGCGACGAACTTGCGCTCACCCTCATGGCCACGCACGGAATCTGGACTTCAACCCCATCGCCAGGTGTGCGATTGGCCTCGTCGCCTTCTTTTACAAGCAACCATTCTTCCTTGGTGCTGCATGGCGCGGCAGCTGCCTTGACGCGCGCTCTAACCAATGGGGCCGTGCAATACAAATCTCCCAGCCCCCCACCGCCCTGGCCGACTCTGGCGGCGGCGGAAGCGGCTCGCTCTTTCCATGGTGGGCGAGTCGTCGTGGACGAAGTCACCTGTTCTGTTATGGACTCGTTTGGCCTACTGGCGAAAGCTGCCCCGGTAGAGGTGATGCTTGCTCCGTGGGCGCCTATGCTCTTCCCTGAGGCGGGTCCAACTCTTGTGGGTGGCGACGCTGCTAACAAGCAAGTGGTGCCAAACTGGCTCCACGTTGATGAAGACACGCAGTTGTCGCTGCGTGGGGTTGTCAACCTCGTGAATCCAGCTGGAGCAGACGACCCTCGCGCTCATTCGCTGGTACTCTCGGCTGGGTTTGGCGTATTTGTGTTCGGTCTCGACAACGAGGGCGACGGCAGCAGTGACGACTTTGAAGCGCTGAATTTGACCTTGCCTGAGGCCTTGGCCAAGGTGGGTGGAGTCCGTGGAAATATTGATAGTGCTGCTAGTGGTAGCGATTCCACTCGTGGCCGCTCGGCAGTGCTCTTGCGAGGCACCGTAGCCGCGCTTTCGTCTGCTTTGGACCGTGCAAACTACCAGCCTTGCGCCAACCAGCACGGCTTCGACGAAATGCTCGTGTTGCCGCTTAATTTAGAGCCGGTGGCGGGTGCAGCGGCAGGCGCAGAAATGGAGCGCGCTGCTGCAGCAGCATTGATTGCGCTCGAGGAGGCACTGGAAGCTCACGTCTTTGGGGCGCGGTCGCTTTCGACGAGCGAGGCGTCATCGCTTGCAGAGGCAGCAGCACCATTGGTAGATGCATCGTTGCCAGTCACGACCTCTCGAGCAGCACTAAGGCTTTCGGTGCACGTGCAGTCAGTGAACGACCCACCCACACTTACCTGGGAAGGACTCCAGAACAGCTTGGCGACTTCCGAAGGCGCTGCTGACGCAATTCGCATCGTGGGGATCCAACTTGACGATTTGGACTCGGACTTGCCAGGCACCGACTGCGTTGCCAACCTGCGTGGACACGCAGGTCAACTGGTGCTTCGTGCGTCTGCTCCTAACGGCACGCTGACCTTGCGCAGCACCTCTTCAGGTCATCGCTTTGGCAGCAGTCGCACTGGCAGTAACTTGTTGGTGTCTTGGCCTGGAGTGGTGGCTACACCGTTAGCACTGCCACAGGTCTCGGAATCGGGAGTCAATAGCGTGACCAACGACACGGATGCTGAGGTCATCGGCTATCAAGGCCTGGAGCTGAGGGGTGCCTTGGAGCACTTGCAAGCGCTGCTCGGTGCGGGTGCGCTGGCTTACGAGCCGTTGGACCATTTCCATGGGAATGACGTCGTCACGATTGTGGCTGACGACCAAGGCAGCTGCGGAGCTGCTCTCAATGATGAGAGTGCAGCGGCGGCTGCCACCACAGCCACGCTCAAGATTCCTGTCATCGTAAGCCCCGTGAACGAACCGCCTACCATCTCCGATAGCCTAGCGCCAGCTGTTGCTGCGAGCTTGCAGGCAGGTGCTGACCTTGTTGTACACGAAGGCAGCGACCCCGTGGTCTTGCTCCCGGGCTTGGTGCTAGCAGACGACAGCGACGACGACAAGGAGCTCATGGAGAGCGTTGTTGAAGCTACGATGACTGTGCGACACGGGACATTGGAGTTGCCCCTTCTAGCCACGGCTCATGAAGATGCCGTTGCTGCTACGGGGAACGCTGCTGCCGAAGAAAACGTCATATTTCAAGGCAGCGGCGGGGACCGCGGCGAGACGGCTGCCGGAGTGCGCTCAGTTCCCATACCTCAGTCCCATGTTGACTTCACGGGCGCAAGTGCCTGCGCTGTTCCTCAGCGGGTGGTCGCTGAACGCGTTGCCAACGGCCGTGGAGTTGTAGTGCGAGGCTCCACGGCCGCTCTAGTGGGCGCTTGCCTCGCAGCGCTGCGCTACCAACCTTATTCTGGCTTTCACGCTGCTTGGAGTGCAGAGGACTACATCAGCACCAATGCTACCAAGCATGGTGTCGTGAAAGCAGCAGCAACAGGAGCAGCGCGGCTAGGAAGCCGCAGTGATTTGGCAGTAGTTGGCGACGACGGCCGCGAATTGCTCATGCTGGCAGTCACGGACAGCCAAGGGGCCACGGCGCAGCAATTCTGGAAGGTCGCCGTGCTTTGGCGTAATGACTCTCCACGATGGGTGGTTAGACTTCCTGGTGCTGAAGGTTCATCGTTGCCCTTGTTGAAGGTCAAGTCAGGAGCGAATGTGCGGCGCACTTCTCTAGCTTCGGTTCAGCTGCAGGACGAGGATGCTCAAGACGCCCCGAACGCACCACTGCTCGTCGCCGTGACCTTCTCAAACAGCACCATTCAACTACCCGGAAGTAACAGCAGTGCCAGCAGTAATATGGAAGCAAGCGGAGGATATTGGTGGCCGGTACTCCATCTAGACGAGCGGTTAGCTGGACCTCTTCGTGAGGCTGCCCGGGCCTGGCTCGATCAAGATCCTGTCTCCCGTGCAGATATCGTGCCACAGCACCTGGTCGTGTATGATCCTAATTCGACCGACTGTTCTCTGTCGTCTCCTGCCTTCACGGCAAACGGCACCGCTGCCAACAACTGCACGCCCTCTGTTTCTTGGGCGCCCGACACTATCGTCTTGTTAGGGCCTCTCGGCTTTCTAAATCGCGTCCTCGCCACGTTGACCGTTGACGCTCAGGATAACGGCTTGGGCGCACGCGGCAACGCTACGCTTGCTTATTGGGGTCACGATTTGAACCACGCTGACCATGGCAGTGCTGCTATGGCCGTTGATGCACACGCCGTGGAGGGGCTCGAGGCATCTGTCAACATTACTGTAGCTGTCGCATCCGCCAAGGGGGCGCCACCGCAGCTTCTGGGGCTTGGATCAGGGGGCATGGCTACACAATCGAGTGCGTCGTCGCGGCTGACGATGCTTGAGGACAGCTGTGTGGCATTAGGGCACGGTTTATCTCTAGCTGGCTTAGCTGGCGACGATCCAAATGCGGCGCTTGAAGTCAATTTAACGGCTAGTCACGGTGCCGGGCTCATTCTGGGTCCTGGCCAAGACTCTCTGACTTCTTCCACGGGTGGATGGGTATCCCTCGAAAGCGACGGTGCTGAAGACGCCCGTTGGCGCGGTCGGTCGGGAGGGCGCCGCAGCGTTGCCACTGTTGTAGCCAGCGCAAGCCCTCCACATGGGCTCTCAGCCCCCTCGCCCGAAGTGCAACGCGTCAGCGTGGCAGTGCCGTGGAAAGTGGAAGTGCAACGGCTCGATTTGCGGTGCGGGTGGGCTGCTGAGCGAGACGCCATTGCTGCGCGGAACCCAGAACGAGCCCATCGGCAAGAAGCGCGCGGTGCCTTTGCGAGTCAGCTTGCGAACACTTGGGCCGAGCTTGAGCTCATTTTCTCGAAATTGCCGGCCGAAGGCTCGCCGGACCGCGCGTCTTACGACTCAACCCGTTGGGACTTGACTTCCACCCGCAGGATTCGCGTGGTCCTCAACGGCAGCGCTCTCGAGCATGCAGAAGACGACTTGGCGAGTGCCCTCTCGGAGCTTGGCGTGGGACGGGTTCAAGTGACGAGGCGTAGTTTGCAGCCTACCTGGTACGACAGCTCTGGTGGCAGTGGGAGTGCGTCGTGGACTTCGAGTGGTAAGCTCAACGACTCAGCACCTACCTCCTGGGGAACCGCCCTGAGCTTCCATGTGCAGTTTCCCGACGCCAGTGGCGATTTGCCAACCCTGAATGTAACGGCGATTCAGCTCCAGGGCTGCAGCTGGGACGGTGCGCTGGCGGCAGCCGACGCAGACCACCTCCCCACCCAGGAGCTGGGGGTCTGGAGCCGAGACACGGCAGTAACCATGGCCTCACGGCGGGGCGCTGTGGTTGTGGCCGAGGTGCAGGCAGGCACGCGGGTGAACGCGGTGCAGCGGGTGGTGCTCCGCCACAATGGGTCGGTGACCCAAGGGCAGTGGGCCTTGGTGGTGCACCCGGGCAGCCACGGCGATCTCCTCAATGGTGCCGACGGCAGGAACCCTACGAGTGCTAAAACGGCCACGACGGCCACCTCTGGTTACTTGAAAACGCCACAGCCCTCGCTTGGTTCCGTCATGTCAGGCCTCTTTGCGTGGAACGCGTCCGCAGAGGAGATCGAAGCGGGTCTGCATTACTTGCCGAGCGTGCGTGGCGCTGTTCGGGTGCGGCGCACTCTCTTCAACAACGCGACAGCACTGAAGGTGTGGCGCCCCATGAACAGTGAAGTATCGGCTTGGAATGCTTCACTGGGCACTCCAGCGCCTACGCCAATCAACATCAATGCCACCGTGAATACCAACAACAACGACACGATGAACTATGGATGGGTAGCAGTAAACGCAACAGTGTACGAGAGTGCGTGGGAAATTGAGTTTTTGAGCCGCGGCGGTGACGTGCCTTTGCTCACGCTCGTGTGGGCGGAAGGTTCCTCGGAGTACCAGCAAGACCACACTGCCCCACCCAACTCGGACCTTGCTGGTCACCCCACCGTAAAAGCCGCGTCTCCCCCTGTAGCGAGCCGTGCCGCCTGGGCGCGCTGTGAAACTTGCCAGCCTTTGAGTGACGCGCCTTGGCAACCCAGCCAATGGGTCACGGCACCGCGCTCCGCTGCGGACGCTGCCGCGCTGGCGAGTGTAGCGGGTGTGCCCAACCAACGAATTCCTGGCGGTGTGGCGCTTCCCGGCTTGGCGCGGGGAGCTGTGAGCCATGTGCAGCACGGCACTGCTGCTCTTGGGGGCACTTTTCAGCTCGTGTTTGCCCCGCCGGGAACCACCACTAGTGCTACTCCAGCGCAGTCTGTTAAAATGTCAGAAAGGGAGGGAAGCAGCACGGCAGTCGCAGAAGCGGCTGCTCGAGCAGATCGCACTACCGCGCCCATTTCGGTGTTTGCTAACGCTGCTCAAGTGCAGACCGCGCTCGAAGCGTTACCTTCTGTGGGGTCCGGTGGAGTGGCAGTGCACCGCTTGCGCCGCGGCTACGAAGGCGGGAGCATGTGGAGCGTTACATTTGGCGGTGAAGCGCGTGCCCAGCACCCACTGCTCGGGAATGATTTGCCTCTGATGCTCGTTGAGACTACGCCAGTGCCATACCTTGGAAGAGCAGCATCTGCAGATGGTTCACGCATCGGCACAGAGGAAGGTTTGCTCGGCACAGATGCGACTGCTTTGGTGTCAGGTGTGCTAGACGGTGCAGCGCCACTGTCAGGCTCTTTCAATCTCGCCATCGAGCTTGCCGCACCGTCGTTGTCAGAGCCGTCGGTGGCTGTAGTGTCACACAGCATTGAAGTGCCCGTTGGGGCGACATCGGAAGACCTTCGCCGCCGCCTCATGGCAGTGCCTGGCTTGCTAGCTTCGAGCCCCTCTGTAACGGTACACCGCCGTGCTTTGAAACAAGTAACCAGCGCGCCGTCGATTTCGACGTCCAATTTGGAAGGCTTTGAATGGCAAATCACCTTCGCTGCACCGCCCGAGCCTCATTGGGGCCAAGAAAACGGCGACGATGAAGACTTGTGGGCGTGGGACGAGGATTGGCGGGCGAGCGCCGTTGGCCAAGCTTCAGCAGCTGCAGCAGCGAAGCGCAGCGTGCCCCAACAAGCAGCAGGCCCACCTCCGCTGCCCATGTTGCGTGCAGCGACAACTACAGCTGCATCCGTCAATGCGCTGCAAGGGACTGGAGCGTTTGTGGCAGTAGATCCAGGCTCCGTGGTGATTGCCGATTATTACGACGATGACAGTTTGTCGTTGGCGAATACTGGTGGTCCTCGTCATGACCCTGCAGGCCTTTCGAGTGCTCACGTAGTGGCCTTGCGCGCGCTTCAGCCACCTCAAGCTACGCCTGAAGTGCAGCTCCTTACATGCGCCGCCAGCGTGCCTTCCGAGATGGCCAGTACGAGTTCGCCTTCAAATGTGGGAGCCGATGATGGCGATTTCGCGAACGGCCGTTCGTTTACGCTCGAGTTCCGAGGCCACCGCACTCAACCCATTCGATTCGATGCTGCAGTCACGCCAGCTGATTTGCCGCCTTGCTTGCCACACCGCGGCCCTTCGCCGTGCGCCGGTGACGGCTCGTCGCTTCAAGAAATTCTGTCAGCGCTGCCCACCGTTGGTGAAATTGCTGTGAAGCAGCTTCCTCGAAGCCCTGAAGGTGAGGCATCAGCAGTCCCGCTAAGTGAGCTCTTGAATGGCTACTCTGTAGGCGAAGTAAGTTACTACCCCAAAACATGGCCCGAGACTCTTCGCACCGTGTGCGCGCCACCAATTTGGTTCAACGGCTCTGTTTCGACGAGCAACTCGACCGTGACCGCCGTCAATGAAAGCAACCGCACTGCTGCTAGCACCGGTGCTGGGTGGGTGATGGACCCTCACCCCCCACGCATTGCACTGGTGTTCACCGATGCCGTTGCACGCGGCGACTTGCCACTCTTAGCCGTCCAGCCTGGCACTGCGGGAGCTGCCGGCCTCAATGGCTCTATGGTATCGGTAGCAGAAGCCCAGCGCGGCCGCAGCGGCACTGTACCAGAAGTGCAAGTGTTGCGCCTTGCCTATGACTTGAATGCTACTCGACGCCGCGATGTGTCTAGTGAGGCGGAAGCAGCAACTCCAACCGCTTTAAGCTGTGCGAACACGACCATTGAAGGCTTCTTCGCGCTCAAGCTCGGTTCCGGAGGCCTCGCCACGCCACAGATCTCGGTAGGGTCCAACACAGCCCATGACCTCGAATCGGCCTTGTCGGAGCTCACTGGGGGCCACGTGGCTGTCTCACGCCGCAGCGCGGATGCTGCACCGGCCGATTCTGCTCTTGCCGGTCTGCCTTTCGGAAGCGAGCCTTATGTGTGGTCGATTACTTTCTTGGGGGGCGGCCGCGCCGCGGGTGACGTGCCGCTGCTGACGTCCGCTAACAACACGTGCGGGAGCAGTAGTGGTGCAGGCACCGAGTGCTGGCTCGCCGCTGCGTCACACGATGTGCACAGCGCCGCTCGCCCAGGCGCTACCCCCGGTGAGAGCGGGCGGGGCTCGCAAGGGTACGGCATGGCGGTGGCTCTGTCGGTGACTGAAGTGGCGCCGGGCGTGGCACCGCTCTGGGGTAATCTGAGGCTCCAACTGAGTCTGCCTGAGAAGGACCAGGACTACGCGAGCACTAGCCAAACTTCCCCACAGGTCACGCCACCACTGCACCCCGACGCGTCAGCTGCCACGGTCAAAGCCGCGCTTCGGTCTCTGCCGCTCGGTGCTTCGGCCCAAGTAAGCGTGCGTAACCGCCCAAGCTCTGACGCACTCTTTCAAGACGCCAGCAGCAACAGCAGCAACAGTGAAGTTGGTGCCTTGTGGTTTGTGTCTGGCCTGCCATCCGGCGCTTCCCTGCAAGTGGTTGAAGACTCAGTGCCTCAGAGCACCGCTGCCAGCAGGAGCCGATTCGGTCTACAGGGTATGGATGCCTTTTGTGCAGCCTGCGAAGCTCTACAAGCCAACAGCCCGAGCTTCCGTAGTCCTGATATAAGCGAAGACGACAGTGATGGGGCGTTTGATACCACAGGAAGTGCGTGGCCTCGATGCCGCGGCTGCGCTCAACCGCCTCTCCTCCAACCTGCGCTCTCTGTTGCTGAAGCAAGCGCACTAAATGCTTTTACCAACGGATCCTTCATCTATAGCAGCCTTGCAAACAACAGCGTGCTTGCGCCTTCCTTGCCTTCGCTGCTCCCAGCGCCTGAAGCGTGGGTAACCACCCGCCGCAGCCGCTATCGCCTAGTGGGCTCTGCAGCTGCGCTCACGTCTGCGCTGCAAGGCTTATCGTACTGCCCTGCGCCCCACTGGAACTCGCGTCTCGGGGGGCTAAGCTCAGTGGTGGTTACGGCTGCTCGCCGGCCAGCGGAGTTGTCGTCTTTCGTCAAAGAGACGGTTGCAGCGGCTACGTCGAGAGAAGTGGCGAAGATGGACTTTAAGATGCGCGTGCTGGCAGTCAATGATGATCCCTTTTTCTACTTCGGAGAGGACAACACTGACACTGAAAATAACTCGTCAACTTCCACTGCTACGTTGGGCCCCCTGATTGAAGTCTCCGAAGATGCGCCATATGGGGTCAGCTTTGGCGGGCTGGAGCTCATCGACTGGGACTTAAGCGGTGTCCCCGACAAGCAACGCGCGTGGGCGGCCCAAGTTGAAGTTGAAGCATTTGTACGGCATGGCAACCTGAGCTTGCCCGCCGCGAGTGGAGTAGATCTTTTACCGCTGCAGCACTTCAAAAATCCATTCCTGACGCAGCTCGAGGCCAGCGTTGCAGGAGGGCTGTCGTGGCACGATGCGGAATTGGCGGTTCACCCCCCCGGAGCGGTGAGCGTTGGTCCACCAGGAAGTGCTGCGTCCGCCCGGGGTGCCGTGTACGTGGGGCGCGCCCTGCGGTTCAAGGGGCCCGTGGAGCGGGTCACGGCAGCTCTGGCTGGTTTACGGTACACCCCCGACGCGCACTGGAATGCCCTGAGTCCGCCCACCACTTTTGACCTTGCTTCCGGTGGCGATGTTGGCGAAGAAGGAGGCGGAGGACCCGTGTTTGAGGTGCAAAGTGTGGAAGTGCGCGGGGCCAGCAGCCGAGAAGTGCAAGTCGTGGAAGTGGCCAGCCGCACCGGCACTCTCAACGGTACCTTTGCGCTCACGCTGGCTTGCAGCTATTTGTCGGGCCCCACTCGGGCGCTGGCCGGCAATTTCACAAACGGGTCGCATTCTTTGGAGCTGCTTGAGCTCACGGTGACAGGCGTGGCGCAAACGGAAGCACTGCCCTATGATTTACCCGCTACCGCTTCTACTTATAGTGGGGCGCGTAGGTCTCCAGGCAGCCCTTGGTATGGCACCAATGCGTCCATGGAAGCGGCTGTCAACGGCTTGCTCGCGAATTGTTCTGCCATGGCTCTTGACACGCTTGTCAGTGCTCTGAACGCTCGTGAAGGCAGTGACCAACTCAACGACTACGGTCTCTCGGGCACATCCACGAGTTGGGTGAACGCATCCTCGGAGCTGCTACTGGACGAAGCGCGCGCTAGTTTGCGGATCACGGCCCACGTGGCAGGTGGCCAGCCTATCAATGCTACAGGCAGCCGCCGCTGGGAAGTGGAATTTGAAGGCTTGCCGCCCCTGTCTCGCGTTGGGGGCTTCCCTCTGATGAGCCTCTCGAATGTGAGCAATCACTTGACTGTGATTGGTCGAGCGCCGTGGGACGTCGCAAGCTCCATAGACGAGCTCTTTCAAGCACCTCTGACGGACTACGACAGCATGTACGGCGGAAATATGGCTTATGCCACCTCAGCGCAAGTGTCGTTGCGTGAAGGCTTCGCTGACGGCTCGGGACGCGGCGATGGTCGGGGCAGCGGCGAGCACGGAAGGTTGTGGTTAGGCCCTGACCGCAGCGCGCTCCCCAGTGGGCTCGCCTCGGTGACCCGTGTCCAACGCGGGAGTGCGGTTCCACTTGCAGGTGCCTTTCGCCTGGTCTTCGAAGGCGCTGCGTCAGAGCCCTTGGCATGGGATGCGTCCGCTGCTCAGGTGCAAGATGCACTCGAAGCGCTGCCTACGGTAGGGCACGTGCGTGTGGCGCGATCCTTGGTAGACCCCTCGTGGAGGTCGGGCCCGAGCGGCGGCAGCGACGATATGGTGGGCAGCGGAGGCTTCGCCGTGGGGTTCACTTGGGCAATCACTTTCCTCCCCTCGGGGGCTCCGGTTCATGTGCATGACGTGCCGATGCTGGTGGTGGACACAACGACTTTACGGTCAGAAACGACGCGCGCAGCCAGCTCGGCGGACCACTTTTCCTTCTTTGAGGATTCCATCCAACCAGGCGTAGTTGCTCCGCGCCGCAAGGTAGTGTCTTCTCTGGCCACCGTAAAAGAAATGATCAAAGGTGCTGGGCGGCTCGATGCCCTCGAATTGTGGGCGTCGGACCTCGGCTTCTCCGACGACGCTACCAACGACTTCAACCGCTTCAATGTGACGTTTGGCAGTGATGGCAGCAGTGATGCCACCACTGCTCTCGCTTCGGACACTAAGGCTCTCACCACTACTGCGCGTGTACCTATTTTGGTCCTGCCGGTCAACGATGCACCGGCCATTACGTTCACTCAAACCCTTTTGGATTATGGCGCAGCAAGCAACACCGGGCGAGCGCTCTTGTTCACCGATGAAGATGCCCCCTTAGGGCTGAATGGTTCGTTTGAACTGACGGATCCAGACGCTCAGAGTATATCTGCGCAGCCTATCAATTCCCGGGGACATAGCAGTGTTCCCCTTCAAGACCGCGCTATTACCCTCGTGGTGAGTGTCACGCGTGGAGCTGTGGCTTTACCGCCCACGGAGGCCAACCGGGAAGCTCTTGCTCGAGTGGTAGTTGTCGACCCTGCAACTCAAGCTCGTAACTCCCGTGCCGATGACAACGCCAATACTGATATTTACGGGCTTGAGAATTTGCCGTTGTCGTTTGAGGAAGCTTCCAATGGCTGGGCGGATCCACGCAAAGTCCCCTCGGAGATCAGTGGTCAGAGTGCTGCGGTGCCCGTGCCTATGCTAGCCTTGCGGGGTCCTGCTGCAGCGCTCCAGGAGTGCCTCAACGGAGCAGTGTTCACGCCTCAGAATGACTTCCACGGCAGCGCTAGCCTGGTGTTGGAAGTGCGTGACGACTCTGGCGGCTCCAGCCGTTTGAGCGCGACAGTGCGCGTGGCACCCGTGAACGATGCGCCAGAAATTGAGGTGCCCCATGCAGCTCTAAGCGGGGCGGCGGGGCTGCCGCTGTTGGTACCTGTGCGTGTGAGTGATGTAGAAGCAGCCGCTGCGCCCCGGGCTAAAGTGGGGTGGGCAGGTGAAGCCATGGCCGATACCAGTAGCAGTCGCAGTGGTGGCACCGCACACGTTGGCAGCGTGCTCCATGTGGTAGCAGTCGCTTCCTCGGGGAACCTTCGAGTAGTGGCCGAGACTGAACTGCACGATCTGCGCGATGGAGGTCGGAGCTTGCTCATTGGTTCTTCTTCGTCGGTGCCTGACTCAAGTAGCCGAAGTGTGACGCTGGCGGGTCCTCCATCAGCGCTGAACGAACAGCTGCGAGGCCTCTGCTTTACACCTGACCATGAAGCTCCCTCAGGCAGTGACAGCGATGTTCCTGATGCGTGGTGGGCGTCCGTGACGGTTACTGTGACCGATGGGGACGGGCTGAGCAGCGGTGCGGCGCTACATGTGCGGGTGTCGGCCACCAACCAACCACCAGCCATTGCCGTGGGGGCACCTTTTGAGTTTGGGGGTGCCGTACCTCTCGAACTGTCCGAAGATTCGCCTCCTTTTGCGCTCATTTCTCTCACGGTCTCGGACCCTGACCTGTCGCCAAGTGCTGCTGCTCAGCTGGCGCTGCATGCCAAGGCTAGCACGGTAGTGTTTCGCTCGCGTGCTGCTCTTGGTCTCGAGCCTGTGGAGGAGGCAATGAGCTCAGATCTTGTGGAAGTGGCCGAGTCTACCTCTGGTGTGGTCTTGCGTGGGACTCTGGTTGCTCTGAACGAAGCTTTGGGTCTAGGCCAGATCTTATATGTGCCCAAGCTCAATTTCAACGGCCTCGACCACGTCAGCGTGACGCTCACGGATCCTGGCGCTTCGCCTACGAGCTCGGGTGAAAACACAGACCTCGGCAATAACAGCAGCAGCAGCAGTAGTCACATGGCTCGGATGGCTTCAGCGCAGCTCAGCTTGCGGTTGTTGCCTGTGAACGATTCACCAGTTGTGCTCGTGCGTGGCGCTGTTTCCAGTGGGCCATCAACTGGTAGCAATGTCACCAACGCAAATGCCACTGACAATTCATCTTCAGTGATTCCAGCCCTTCGTTCCACTGGCCGGCATGCTCCCATGGCCGTTAATGTCTTTCAAGTCCGCGATCCTGACAGCAGTGATGGCTTGAGGCCCTTGATTTACACCTCCGAGGAGGAAAACAACGATTTCAGCGGCGTTTTACAACCCGAGGCCTCCTTTGGTATCACGGTTGGCGGTGGCGGCGGGCGAGGCGCGGGTGTCTTCTTGACGGTGGAGGTGTCTGCATCAGTTGGGGAAGTGGCGCTGGGTGAGAACAAGCCCGAGCTTCAAGAATGGGCACCTCTGGTCCGAACCACTTATGGCAGCAGCGCTGTCTCCTCTGGTGCTGCTGCTGCCCCTACTGAGATGGCATATGAAACGAACGCCGATGCTGCCCCCTGGGCTTCATCACTAACCATGCATGGCTTTGAAGCCGACGTCAACGCTGCCCTTACCGGGCTTCGCTACCGACCACCTGAGCGGTATGTTGGCCTGGCCCAGATCAAGTGTGCCGTTTGGGACATGCACGGACCGGCGAACTATTCCGAACATGATTCCCAGGTAGGCTCAGTTGCCTCTGTCTCAGTGCAAGTCCTGGCATCACCACTCGACGGCACGCAGCTTGACCTTGCACCTTTGCGGAAAGCCGCGGCTAAGGCGATTTCTGCTGCCACCATTGCGAACAGCAACAACACTGCTGGCTACGCAAGCGTAGCTTCCCTAGCTGTTCCCATGGTTGAAGATACGCCTCTGCTGCTGACGTCACTCGCACCTGACGCTTCCCTCGATCACCACGATAATGCGCCACTAGTGGCCGTGTGGGCAGGCACAGGCCTGGAGGTAGCTTCAGCAGCGGCCGTCGTTACACTCGAGCTGTCTGCTGGAAAAGTGGACTTGTTCCTGGTGGAAGCCGGCGATGGCCAGGCAGCAGCTGCAGCGGCACTGGCTGCATCGGTTAACACGAGGCCTTTACTACAAGACGAACAACAACAGCTCCTCGCTGGCGTTCAAGTAGGGCGGTCAGATCCGCACAGCTATCGGCACATTTCTCTTATTGGTTCTGCGGCAGCAATCACGACAGTGCTACGGGGTTTGGTTCTGGTGCCGCCAGCTGATTTCAACGGACTAGATGAGCTTCAGTGGGCAGTGTACGACCACACTTCGGGCGACAATGGTGATAGTGTTGGCGGCGCCAATAGTGTTGCAGCAGATACAGCAGTGACCTTGCTGAGTGTAGCATCAGCGGCAGATCCTCTGACCTGGCGCTTCAGCAATGGCTCTCACGCGTCTTTGCAGTCATCTCCGCTGCGCCTGTTTGCAGCTCCCGGTGAAAGATCAGTGCCGATTTCGTGGCGTGACGTTGATCTAGAACACGCCAAGATGTTTTTAGCGGATATGGACGCGCCTTATGCACCTTTCTACGGCCAACGAGCGCTGTTGCTTGAGGCTCGTGTGGCACCTGAGAGTGCTTGCACTGCATGTGCACTGAAGCTTGCGCCCCTGGATGAGGCCAATCGACGCCCACCAGGCTTGGCAATGGCGACCGTTGCTCTCGGCCATACTACGCTTGGAAGTGCACCGGAAGCTTGGGATGGAGGTCCAGGGCAGCCTTTGCGGCTAGCGGCAGCCTCGGCAGGTACGGTGACCGCAGCACTGTCAGAAGGTGCAATCGAGCTGGTGATACCCCGAGGCTGGGCTGGCGCTTCTCCTATCATAGTACAAGTTCGCGCTTGGCCGTACGACGAAAATGCTCTCGATGGCGCAACAGACAACTCCAACGCTTCTTCGTTCGCTACCGAATGGCTTCAATTCGAAGTGCACGGAGCGCCTATGTCGTCGTTGTCGTCAGCTCGAGGTTCATCGCACGAACCCGCGTTTGCCTTCGCAACGCTTGTGGGTTGCCCCATCGCCTGGGTCATGCACGAAGATGCCACCCTCTTAGTAGGGGGATCCCAGCGAAACCAAAGCCACCGTTTTGAGCTTGCTGCCACACCCGCGGCTCTGGCAGCGCATCGCATGGCTGTAAACATTAGCGAAATCAAGGCTAGCGACGATTACGGACCATGGGCAGAGCTCACTGTCTCCGTAGCGCATGGTTCCTTAACCACGGCTGTGCTGCCAGCTTACCCCTATGGTGCTGAAGTTGTTGTAATCAATCCCGATGACAACAGCACCGCCATCACCCAGGATAGTGGCTTTGTTGAAGGCGGTCGAAGTCTGACCCTCCGAGGGCCGTTGCAGTCTTTGGCTGCGTTCCTCGGTGGCGGCGCGATGTTTGAGCACCAAGGCGTGGGCGGAGGTGCCCTCGTGTACACTCCATTCGAGAACTTCAATGGTGTGGATCGGCTCAGTTTCACGGTTGCACCGCTGCCCTACTCCTCGGGGTCCGGCGACGGCTACAGCAGCAGTAGTAGCAGCAGCAGCAGTGGCGCGGAGGACAGCGCCCCGTTGCTTTTGGCGACGTCAGCAGCCGCGAGTCTGCAGTGCGAAGTTGTGGTCGCCCCCGTAAACGATGCGCCACGCGTACTTGCACCCCTTGAAATGGTCACCGACGAAGATGTAGCGCTTCGGCTCAGCGGCATTTACTGCTCTGATGTAGATGAACAGGAATCCTCAGGGGGAGCTGCTGTCTATACCCTGGAGCTGAATGCTTCCATCGGGACCTTGAGCTTTGGGTCGACTGCTTCTGCAAATGTAGCCATTGCTACGGACGGTGCCATGGCAGGAAGCTTTGGAGACACGGAGCTTGAAGTGGCAGCCGGTGCCTGGGGCGTTAGTTTTCCTCGTGGGCTTACAGGACAAGTGTTAGTAGCGGCCGGTGGGTTGCGCCGTTTGAACGTGGCTCTAGAGCACTTGTTCTGGACTCCACCATTGGATTGGCACAGTGGTAAGGCAGCTGGAGCAGCGGCCGCCCAAATTTACATCGCAGCTTTTGACGGCGGTGCGTCTGGATTCGGCGGACCACTGTCTAGTGTGCCTGCTGTCATCTCCGTGCTTGTACACCCCGTCAACGATGCTCCAGAACTTACCTGGCAGAATCCATCAGACGATGCCCTAGCGCCTGCCCGTGGCAACCTTGATGCGCACATGACAACCGTCACAACCACTGCCAGTGGTGGCATAGCGGTGGTAAATGTGCGCGAAGACAGCACTGTGCCGCTCCTAGGGTTTAGTGTCGCTGACGTGGACGCTTCTTCAGACGATGCGCCGTTGACCGTCACCCTTGAGGTGATGTCTGGTCGCGGTGCCTGGACCGGCCCTGCTCCGTTGGCGTATTCATTACCTTCTTCGTCAGAAGTGCAGGTGCTTCAAGGTGACCTTGGGATGCCTTTGCTCGTGTTGCGCGTGAGCGGCGCCACTGCTGCAACGTCGTACCTTCGTCGCTTGTCGTTTCAGCCGCAGCTCCACTGGAATGGTTTTGCTCGTCTCAATATTTCCGTGGCTGAAGACGACGAAGGAGAAAGCAGTGGTGAAGCACACGTTGGCAATGGTCCAGCGTCTTGGCTTTGTGTGGATGTAGAGGTTGAAGCTGTGCCCGACGCTCCTGTCCTGCAGCTCTCATCGCTGGTCGAGGACGGTGACGCCGTGTCGGTGCAAGAAGATGGCGTCACAGTAGTCGACGCAAACGTCACCATCACAGACCCCGACGATTTGTGGGCACACGCACGGAGCTCTCACGACTATTTAGGCGAGGTGGGAGACACTCTTGGTTGGTCCGCAGGCAGTGATCCCATCAAACCGTTCTCCGACGTTGCGTATGCTCCGCCGTCACCACCTGTGCTTGCTGCTACGGTTCATTGCGGCACTTCGAATTGTGCGCTCTCCGTGCCTGCCTCTGCGCGCGCTGGCGTGTTGGTGACCTCCTCAACCACCACGAACACGTCTGAACTCAACCTCCGCGGGCCTGCGGCAGCACTAACAAGTGCATTGCGCGGCCTCGAGTATCGCCCTGCGCCAGACTCGGCCGGCCCGGATGTTGTGACGTGGCGAGTCGCTAGAGACGACAGCGAGGAAGGTCTCGGCGGTGGCACGAGCGACTCTTCACTCGTGGCAGCGCCCGAGCAGCGCACGCGTTTGATGGTCGTGGCAGTCAACGATGCCCCTGTAGCCATCGCGCCACACGCAGTCATTGAAGCCACCGGCGAGTGGCACGATACTCATAGTTCTTATGTGAACGGCAGTGCCCACGAGAAGCACGACGACGAGGGCTACTTGCGCGGATCCGCCCTCTTCAACGCGAGCGGGGTGCACGTGACAGACTCGGACTTTGCCGAGGGCTCGGAAGTCCTCACCGTGCAATTGACCTGCTCTCGCCGGGGCCGCGTGTCCCTCGTGCGAGGCCGCGATTTAGAAGACGGCTTGTCGCATTTCACGGCGCTGAAGTTCCTTGTAGGTGATGGTTGGTCTGACCGTGCTGTGAAATTTGAAACCAACTCGATCGCTGCTGCCAACTTGGCTCTCTCGGAACTCGTCTTTTCCACCCTCGTCAATGGTGACGACGATGAAGATGTTGATATAGGTAGGGTGCTTGAGGAGGAGCAGGAGGTAAGTACGGTCAGCCCGAATGACGCCGCTGTGCTTCAGGTGGTAGTCACGGACGGCCACGGTGCCACTGGGACGGCCAGCGTGCGCCTTCGCGCGTCGGCTGTGAACACCGCGCCCGTGGCTCACGTGGCCATACCGTCGTCGTCGTCTGCACTCGTGGTGCACGAAGACGATTCGTTGCTGTTGCCAGGCCTTTCCGTGAGTGACGTGGACGTGGCGGACACTCCTGGAGGCTTCTTGGAGGTGACTATGACGGCGACACAGGGAGGCACCTTGGAAGTGCAAACTTTCACCACTGCTGCGCCGCGCATTCCTGCCATTCACGCCGTGCGCACCGCGGTAGTCCCAGACCGCAGCTCTGGGCGCAACAATGGCAACAGCGTGAATGATACAGTGCAACCAGTGATCGGCGGCGGTTCATTCAAGTTGCGAGTGAACCTGGCTGCCTATGGCCTAGGCGTTGAGACTACCACTGCTCTACCTTTCGACGCACCGGCCTCGTACCACGACGAACTCCGAGGTGGGGTGTCTGGCCTCGGCACAGGCGCGGACGCAGCCTCAACTCTGCACACAAGTGCGTCAGTGCAGGCGGCGCTAGAAGCTCTGCCAGGCTTGCAAGCCCTCAACGCGACAGTGTCGGTGGAACGGCACTTCCGACCTCGTGCGGACGGCGGCTTCACGTGGCTGGTGACCTTCCTCAGCGCCCCCGCTGACTTGCCTTTGATTGAAATGGTGAATGGTGGCGAGGACCTTTTGCTTGCGTTGGAGTCTAGAGGAGAAGGGGGGAACGCCTCAGTTCTCAATGCTTCGTTTGCGAACTCCAACGGCGCCTTCAAGGCAGCTGGTGGTGTTCGAATGGACCGCCCCGCCAACGCTATCGCTGGCACTTTCGCCCTCGGTTTAGGGAGCGCTCGAGCTCGCACTGCAGCTTTGCCCTGGAATGCGTCCCCGCGCCAAGTGCAAGGCGCCTTGGAGACATTGCCGGAAATAATTACGGTCGACGTGTCGCGGTCAAACCGCACGGTGGAGGGGGGCTACACTTGGACGGTGACCTTTTTCGCGCTTCAAGACAGCGCCACTGCCTCTTCTTCTTCTTCTTTGTCCGAGGGACCGGGTATTCTGGTAGGGGACGTGCCGTCCCTCGTCGTGGACCATGCAGGCATGCTGATCTCCACGCTGGGCATGCACGGCCGTTGGTCACCGGACAACGCCACGTATAACGGCATGGGTGGGTTGGCTTCTGCCCCTACCGTGCGGGTGAACGAGCTGGTGCGTGGTGTAGGGAGCCCTGAGCTGTGGTCGATTCACACGGGAGCTCAAGCAGTGCCTTTGAGGCAGGAAGTGCGCTGCCTGCTCGACCAGCACGACATTCCCGCCGAAGGCCACTTCCGGCTTCGGCTGACGATTCCCCCTGAGGAGGATCCGGAGCGCCAGTGGCCGGAAGTCGCGGACACAGGCCCGTTGTTTTACGACACCGTCGCCGAAGCCGAGAACGAAGCAGCGTCCACGCCCAACGACCATTACTTCACGCAGCATGCGGCCACTCCAGGCACGCGCCGAGGAGAGTCCATGCAGCAGAGGCTCGAGGCTTTGCCCAATTGGCAAGCCCTGGGGCCGCACGTGGCGGTGACGGTGACCCGCGAACGCCGCAGCCGGGAAAAGCAAGCGCAACAGCGGGACGGGGCTCCCCGCATGTCAGAACCGGAAACGGTGATAAGTTGGCAGGTGACATTCCACGGTGCCCCTTCTTGGCTTCCTGCTTTGGAAGTGGTTGCCATAGAACCGGCATCCGTTGCGGCTGCTCGTGGTGTGGTGCAGGCTCAATTTGAAGGCCCCAAACCTGTTGAACATCATCAACAAAACGGCCACGAGATGCCCCTGTTGCAGTTTGCCACTGCAGAAGTGCGGGTGTGGGAACCGGGCAATCGCGTTGCAGGTTCTTTCAAGTTGAGTTCGGGCGGCTATGCTCAAGCAACTACATCTCTTGGATTGAACCATACAGCCAACCATGCGGCGCCAGAAGCAGCTGCAGCTACGGCAGTCAAGTCGCTGTCGCCCGCTTTGCCGCACAATGCGTCCGCCAATCAGGTAGCCTCAGCAGTACAGAGTTTGCCTGGGTGGGAGCACAGCCGTGTGGCGGTGGCGAGGTCAGGCCCAGACGGTCAAGGCGGCTACAAGTGGACAATCGCGCTCCTAGATCCACCTTTAGCTTCTGCTCTAGCAGGGCCAGGTACTGTAGGAAGCATGAGTAATGATGATGCGGGTGGTAGTTCAGGAGCAGCGGGTGACTCCTCTTACTACTCACCACTGCTGGTAGCTGATGGGTCTGGCTTGCATTCAAGCCCTGTCTCGGGTGGGCTTGCCGAACGCACGCGCAACCCTAACGACATTGCTGCGCACAGCGATGAGTTCCACTGGCGTGGGCCCGTCGGCATTTCTCATGGGGCTTCGGACGCCGACAGCAATGGCAACAACAACAACAACAACAACACTGATTTCCATGATGCAAGCAACGGCAAGCCTTGGTTTGGTCTCAACTTGACAGCGGGGCGTGGCGCTTTCGTCGAAGCTTCCATGCTGCGCCGCAGTGCCAACCTCGGCTCCTTGAAGCTGGAGCATACGGCTGGCCTCATGCTTGGACCCCTCCCGCGCAACGATCAGGGGCAGCCGCACATGTCGAGCTACGCTGCGAACGCCGCCAGCCCTGCCTCAGGAGCTGCAGCCACAGCAGCGTCAAGAGGATCCTCTACGTCGCAGTCGTCGTCTTTCTCTTCGTGGTCACCGCGCGAAGGGCCTCGAGTAGTGTTTCGCGGCAGTGTGCGCGCTGTAAATGCCGCGCTCGCTGCGGTCCGGTACGTGCCCGGAGTAAACTGGCACGGAGCCGCTAAAGTGTGGTTGCACGTGGCGGATTTCGGGTTTACAGGGATCGGTGGGCCTTTGGCAGACGACGCCAGCCTTGAAGTGGCCGTAATGCCAGTGAACGATGCTCCCCGCGTGCTCTGGCGAGGAGTAGAAGTGCAGAGCGCTGCAGCGGCGGGCAGTCGAAGCGTCGGTGGCCGCGGCAGCAGCAGCAGCAGCAGCAGCGGCAGTGGCGCGGACATTGATCAAATGCTGACTGTGGACGAGGACACGGACCTTTTGCTGGACGCATGCTGCGGCAACTTGGCAGCGGTCGACCACCATGGCCGGCTCGGTGGCCATTTTGTGGACTCCATTTCGGGCCGTGGGGACCCAGAACCGCCTGGCGCACACGGTTTCCGATCCGGCGGTTTCCGGGCTACCTCAGTAGGCAACAGTGATGGTGGCGGGGGTAGCTCGACCGAAATGCGTTCTCCTAGCGCTCACGAGCCAAGGGGGGTGAGCCCTGGTCGGCTTGTCGGTTTAAGGGTCGAAGACGTGGACACCCCCTCAGGAGGACTGGTGGCGGTCACATTGAAGGCAGACCACGGCTGGGTTGGGTTTGGGCGGGCCGACTTGAACAACTTGGCGGCGCTGTCGGCGTACTATGCTGCAGCTCAGCTCAAAGCCAGCCATTCCAACAACAGCACCAGCAGCAACGGTGATGATGGAGCGTTCGCATTCCCGGTTGATTCTAGCAGTGCCTCTTCAGCCAGTGGCACTAGCCGCAAAGTTTACCTCGTGACGAGATCTAGCGCGAGGCGCGACAACGTTCCCTTTGTGAACTTGCCTCCTTGGACGGACCTGCCGCGCACCGTCGCGAGCAGTGACGCGTTCCACCAGGTCTTCCCTGGGCCTCGAGACCAGCCACTGTGCGATCCAGCCGGCGCAGACGCTGCTTACACCGAAGTGATTCAGATGGCTACCGGGGAGCGGCGACTCCTCTCTACAGGCTGCCCTTACTTCAAAGCTGCAGCAACAACAGCTGATACCTCATTGGTGGCACCTCGTTTGCGCGCTACGGTGCTCGCTGTGCCGTTATTTCCCATGCTCGACCCCTCTAATGAGGAAGCAACCACCTCCGACTTGCGGCGTGTGTCGGGGGCCGTGGGCTATTTGCGTGACGGAGTAGCCCTGTACTCGCCTTACCCGGGTCGAGGCGACACCAGCCGCGTTTGGAACCACGTGGAGTTGGACCAAAACACAGGGGCGATTGACGCGTGCGGCGGCATGGTGGCGACCAACGGCGAATACCATTACGTTACCACGCCGCGGTGCCTCTTGGCTGCTTTGCAAGGAGGAAGCAATCACAGCGCAAGCTCGACCGCAGGAAGCGCCAACGATGAAGCGGAGATTCTACAAGAGGAAGCAGCCCAAGAGACCACAGCCTATGAAGCTAGCCCTCAGCTTGGATGGATGGCTGACGGGTTTCCGGTGTACGGTCCTCGGGGCCCGAATGGAGTCGCCATGAAAGCCTGTGGAGAAAGTGGCGCAGCAATCCCTCCCCTGTGCTTGGACCAATGCGGTGGCTTGGCTGGCTCCTTTCCTGAGCTGGACCACTATCACTACCGCTACTTTTTACCGGGGTTGCTGCCTGACAGCAGCGTCGTTGGCAAGAATTCTAGGGGTGAGGCTGACCTCAGCTTTTATCCCCACACTCCTGCATGCCTGAAAGGGTGCCGGCCTCGTACACCAAGTGACACTCTTGACGAAGATACCGCCCCACTTGATGCGAATGCTTCATCTTCATCATCGCCATCGTCGTCGGCACCACCACTGGAGTCGTCTTATTTCGGCGACGGGAACGATTTGTTGCGACTGTGCTCTGAAAATGCAGTGCCTGGCTACGACACTGCGTTGTACCGCCCGGCCCGTCTGAAGAACCAGTGGCACTTGGGCTCGGGCTTCAACTCCGGCGGCATGAGCCGTTTTTCCGTGCCCCCTATGTCTACCCGAGCAACGGTTGACCAACGGGGCGTGCGCCACGCTTACCTTCCTCGCCGAGACCAGAGCTGGTGGGGTGTCACTGCCGATCTCGGGTTTGAAGCGGGCGCGCCGGGTGCTGGACTCACTATAGTGGGCACAGTCGAAGAAGTCAATAGTGCGCTGGCAACTGCTGTGTATCGACCAAGCGCCGACTGGTGGGGTGTGGACAGCCTTACGGTAACAATTACCGACAATGCTGGCGAAATTGACGACAGCAGTAGCACAAGTAGCAGTGGCGGCAGTGATGGCAATTTGACTATTTCTCGCACTTTGCTGGTGACTGTGGCCCCGCGCAACGATCCGCCCACGCTGCTGCTGGCTGCCCCCGGGAAGGGGGACATTGGGCTGGTGCATGATGACGTCAGCACTTGGGAAGTGGGCCTGGTTGAAGTAGACGAAGACACGACCCTTGTGCTCGAAGGATTGTCGGTAACCGACCCCGACGCAAGCGACGACCCTGGTATACACGGCTCCTTCGATGAGGGAGCTAACAATAGCGAAAGTGAAGCGGGTTGTGTAGACGTTTGGCAGCCGTCCGCATCAATCGAAGGTGCCTTTGCCGCTGAGCTCAACGCTCGCTTTGGCCCCCTGTACAGCTGTGAGAGCGCGGCCGCTGCCGGCGATTGCTCCACCTGGTTCTGCCACAACCGCACCGCCCACCACGCTGGCAGCGACGACCGCCACGGCGGTGGGGGTCTGGGCGACGGGCAGGACGGCGGGGGCGTGCCGCACTTGCATGCGTGCCCTTACGCGGGCCTGTGCGACCACAGCTGCGGGTTTTGTGACTCTTCTTCCAGTACCTCATCTTCTTCCTCTGCCGGCCAAGGCCAAAAAAGGAGCTTCTTTGGCGACGATGCGTTGTTTGGAGCAAGCAATCTCGCAAGCCATGCCCAAGTGGAGCTATCGGTTACTTCCAGCCACGGGTCAGTCTGGTGGGTCGACGCAGCTTTCCATGGCCTCGCCGTTCGCTATCAAGCTGCCGCGAACCACACCGGTAGTATCAGCGAGGGTGCCAGCTTCAATGGTGATAGTGAGGAGCCCAGCGGAAGCAGCAAACCTTACGGTGGATACGGTGCGCGTTCCTCGGACGAGCCGGTGTCTATTGATGAGCCTTACGGCATGCCACCTGTCTTGCCTACTGCTGATGGCGCAGCTCCCGCGCGCGTTGCAGTGGCGCGAGGCTCCCTTGCAGCACTCAATGCAGCGCTGGCCAGCGGTGCTTTGCGCTACCGTGGGGACGCCAACTGGCATGGTGTGGACGTCCTCGACCTCCTGGTGAGCGATTTGGGCAACACGGGCGCGAGCAGCAAAGAATCGTCGCCGTCGTCGTCGGCACAAGTGCACCGCCGCAAGCTCGCCGTTACTGTGCGCTCCGTGGTGGACCCGCCTCGGGTGCGGCTGCCGAGCGCGCTGCCTCGAGGCCTCAACGGCTATGGGTTTTCCGGGGGAGTGCCGTCCGGCGCGACAACAGCAGGAGGTGAAAGCATCAATTCTACAGGTAACGGTTACTACATGTTCGACCACGACACCAGCGGTTCATCGTATAATTACGGTTTACCTGGTGGCGCGGCCGATCAACATGTGGCGTATTTGGTGGCTTTGGAAGACGCCTCAGGCGTGGTTGGCATCGACTGCTGCCATTGGGTGAAAGGTGCTGACGTGCACCGTCTCGGCGCACGCGGAGCCGACAGTTCTTACCTTCATGATGAAAGTGGAGCCTTTGAAGGCTCTTCGGCATCGGCCGTGCTCGGGCAGTTGTCTATGGATTCGATTCAAATCGTGGACGATGACGCCAGCCCTAAGGTGTCACCGGGGCGAGTGCTGCTGAAACAAACGCGGTCGCTGCCCCATTCGCACTACACAGCGTGGCACGCCAACGCTCGGGAAGGCACCTGGGTTCGCGCGGACACCGTGGACTCCTTTGACGATGACGATGGTGATGACGATGATGGTTTGAATGGCGGCCTTCCTTTGGACCAAGGCGAGTGGCTGCAGCCGGAAGTGATTGACGTGCCCGTGCCGCCGCACCTCCAACCGGGTGAAACTTTCACGGCGCTCGTGCAGCCTCGTGCGTCACTCTGGCTCCACAGCAACACCGACTTTGTACCTTACGCGTACCAGGCCCCCGCGCATGTTGTGTTTGGGCCTCCAACGGCGCTCGCAGCGGACTACGACGCATTCCGGCGGCTAGCGTACGGTTACCCGGGCCATGCCAGTCCCGAGACCTACCGCCCTAACGACCGTACGTGGCTGCCCATGAGCGGCGGAGTGGCGTCGGGATCAGGTCGGCAATTTGCCATAGCCGACGGCCGAGTGCTGCGCGCTCTAGAAGCCGAAGCCGCGCGGGAAGCCCGGGCTCAGCCGCATTCCACCGAAGCTGGTGCCCTGCCTCCTGCAGCCCAAGCCTTGTACGATTTCCGTGTAGCTGTCGGCCTCGTGGAACCTTACCTGAACCCACAGCAGTACCCTTCTTCTTCCTCCGCATCCAGCGTCAACGGTTCAGCGCCAAATACGGATGGTGCAGCGCCTTGTTGCTTGATAGAACTCGAAGTGCCCAAGGGAACACCAGCTCGCTTAGGCCCGCCCTCTACGGTACAAGTGCTCGTGCCGTTTCGGCGCTCCGGTAATGCAGGAGGAAGCCAAGGAGGTGCAGTAGCATACGTGCCTCGGCCGGGAAGTCATAGCAACGACGACGATGGTCCATCTCAAGACAGCAGTGCCCACGCTGTGTACGAAGTAACGCTAACGGCTTCGCACGGTTTAGTGAGTCTGACGCGCGCCGCTGACGAAGGCGGGGAATTGGCGTTTGATCCCATTTTGGACAAAGCCGATTCCGGTAATGACGTGAATGGCGGTGGTACTGCTGAAGGTGACGCGCACTCGGTTCTGCGGCGCTTGACATTTGTAGATGGAGACGGTGTAAACGATGCCAAGGTGACTTTCCGCGGCCGACTCCATGCAGTCAACCGCGCGCTCGCAGGTCTAGTGTACACGCCGCAGCCGAATTGGAACTCGGAGCTTCCCCCGCCCAAGGGTGGTTTCGACGAACTTCGAGTCATGGTGCGCAAGAGCAACAGCTCCAGCTCCAGCAGCAGCAGCAGCAGCAGCAGCAGCAGAGACGACGCAGCTGTTTTCTCGCTCATGTCTGAAGCTACCTTACGGGTACGCGTGGCAGCTAGCAATGACCCTCCAGTGCTGGGCGTGCCGGGTGCCCATTTTGACAATACTCTCTCCACAGTGGACGGCCTAAGCCGCCGAGTGGTCCGAGTAGCCACGCTGGCGTGCGTAGAAGACACCCCCATGCTCGTGCCGAACCTAAGCGTGCGCGATGTGGATGCAAACGACGGTGCCAACAACGTGCAACTCAGCCGCATGAGCAGCACAAGCATGAGCAGCGAGCTGGCAAGCGGGGGCGGTGACCTGAATGCAGGGTTGGTCGAAGTGACGCTTTGGGTTGGCAACGGGACCCTGTCTCTGGCCAAGGACGCTCCTGTGGCAGCTTACACGGGTAGCTCTAACGCTGCAAGTAGCTCTAGCAGCAGTGCTCAAGGTGAGTCTACCCTAAGCTTCCGAGCGACCGTAGCCAACGCCAACGCCGCGCTTGCTACCGTGGTGTACCAGGGGCATGCCAATTACAACGGGCCCGACACTCTCATGGTAGCAGTGGAGGACTTGGGAAACGCGGGTCTTACTCCGAAGCGCCTCTGCAAAGGAGCAAATCATGGCGTGAACGATGACGATGGCTCTTCTGCTAGTAACAGTAATGGCCAAGGTGGTTCGGGTTGTGTGGATGTTTGGCAGCCGTCCGCGTCACTCGAAGGTGCCTTCGCCGCTGAGCTCAACGCTCGCTTTGGCCCACTGTACAGCTGTGAGAGCGCGGCCGCTGCCGGCGATTGCTCCACCTGGTTCTGCCACAACCGCACCGCCCACCACGCTGGCAGCGACGACCGCAACGGCGGTGGGGGTCTGGGCGACGGGCAGGACGGCGGGGGCGTGCCGCACTTGCATGCGTGCCCTTACGCGGGCCTGTGCGACCACAGCTGCGGGTTTTGCACCGACGAGGATGCGGACGATGCGCCTGATTCTAGCAATCAATTGTGGGTTGGAGGTGTCGAAGTTGTCGCCGGTTGCTCCCTCGGAGATCAACTCAGCGTGCCTCTTTGGGTGAATGCGGTCGCGGATGCGCCTGAAGTGGTGCTCCCGAACTCGGACGGCTTGCTGTATGCTGTCGAAGACGAGTCCCTCGTCGTGTTTGGCCTGTATGTCGTGGATGTAGATGTAGCCAGCTACAGTCTTGCCGCCAACAATCAAGGCGGTGCACCCGACGGATCTAGCGACGATGGTACTCCACGCGATTACTTGGGCCAGCGATTCCCAGAAACTTGGGCCTTGCCTGGCACCAACCGCCAGAACGTCGCCCCCTACTTGATGGCGGGCATCGAAGGGCAGGCGACGTTCGCGCATTCGGGCGGTGGGCGCACTCAAGTCAACGGCACCCGCAGCCGCTTTGACCTGCACACCGACGGCGACTTCCCCCAGAACGGAAGCCAACCCAGCCGCGAGGAGGATGCTGGTAATGCAGCCGGTGCTTCCACTGCCGCTGCAGCTGATGCGGCCGCTGCCGCTGCAAGCACGGTCTGCGTGTCTTTGACCGTGGCCCATGGGCACGTGACTCTCGCGCGCGGGGCCGAAGGCTTAACCTACCTCGAGGGCGACGGCATGCAGGACAGCAGCGTGACCTTCAAAGGGCCGTTGCATGCGATCAACCGCGCTTTGCATGGCCTCGTCTATGCGGCAGCCACTCACTTCAACACTGACGGTGGGCCTCCAGACAGCATCACCGTGCGGGTGCACGACAACTGGACCAGTAACCAGGAGCCGTCTCCACTCGATGCGGTGGCCACCCTTTACATAGTCGTCGAAGGCGTGAACGATGCGCCCCGAGTGCGGGTGCCCGGTATGGTGTTCCGAGCCAGCAACCCAGCTTCTACTGGGCTCGGCCGCGGCTCACCCGAAGGTGCTTATGAGCTAGCCTATGTGAAGCCCATTGTGGTTGAAGAAGACGTGGCGTTAGCGCTGGTCGGCGTAAGCGTTGAGGACCCAGATGAGCAGTCGCCTCACACCTTGAGTGATCGACCAGAAACCATCCCAGCTGGCGCCATGGGGAGCAGCCCTGAGTCCTTCGCCGCACCCTCGGCAGGAGGTCATTCTGACGCGTTAGCGGAGCTGTCGGTGTTTGCGTCCTACGGGCAGGTCACGCTCGGTCCTGAGGGGATCTTACCACCCGGCTGTTACCTTCTCGATGGTGCTAACGGCCCTCCACTCGCTGACCCTCGCAGCACTAACGACCGGAGTGCCGCGCCCGTGGCCAGCTTGGGCGATTACCGCACTAAAGGAGTACCTGTTGGCGGAGGGCTGCGGTTCTTGGCGCCGCTGGCCACTGTCAACCTGGCGCTGCGGCACTTGGTGTACACGCCGCCGCGAGACTGGCACGGCGATGACTTGGTTACTGTGGCGGTAGACGATCTGGGCTCGGGCCATTCCTCCTCGTCTTCGGCAGCCACTGGGCCATACTTGCTACCGTCGGGCACTGCAGCATCCTTGCGAGCGACAGCATCGATGCCCATTCAAGTCTTGGCGGTCAATGACCCGCCGCGGTGGGTGGCGCCCGCAGCGCCCCTTCTCGCTTCCGAAGACGCGCCACTCCGGCTCCACGGGGCGGTGACCTTGAACGACCCCGACGCTGCGGACGATGCCAGTGACGCTGACGAGAGCAACGCCGCTGCGGCAGGGGGTGCGGCACGAGCATCGGCGGCAGGTTTGAGTCCAGAGCTGGAAGTGGAAGTGCGCTGCGATCACGGCCGCGTGCTGATTGAACTGACAGGACAGGCGCCTGCCGCTACGGATCCTAGTAGCAGCAGCAGCGAGCTGCACTTCTTGGAAGGCGGGCCAGCTGGCGTGTCTAGCCGTGAAGTCAAGCTGCGCGGCACCCTCGCCGCGATCAACCGCGCTCTGCTGCACATGACCTACTTCCCGCCGGAAGACTGGACTTCCTTGTCTTCTGACAGCCTCAGCAGCAGTGGGGCTAGCACTGGTGCATCCGCTGGCCGTGTGCAAGGTGGTGACGTCATTCATTTCATGGCCGACGACTTGGGCCGCGCAGGCAGCCGCAGTGGCCCCGGCAGCAACAGCAGCACGGGCAGCAGCAGTCATAAAGACGCCCGAGGCTTGACGGCTTTTGTGAGCGTCGCCGTAGAAGTGGTAAGCGGTGCCAACGACGCTCCTGTGCTCACGGTACCGGGGACCACCTTCGTGGCGTTCCCATGCGAGTCCGGCCGAGGTGGCTCGACAGCTGGTGAAGCTTCGGGTGCCACGACAGCGCCCGCTGCTCCACTCCACTTGCAGTGCTACCGGCGGGTCGGGGTGGCGCGGCTCTTTGCCGCCGAAGACGAGCCGCTACATGTAGCAGGGGTTTCAGTGCACGACCCGGACGTTGCCGAGACCTTTGGTGCCGAGCTTGAAATTACCCTGTCCTCGAGGCACGGTAAAATTACGCTGCCAGACCAGGCCACCATGGCCACTTTCCCGAGTGGCGTGTCGTCTCCAAGCGATTACCGCGCGTACCACCAACGAGATGACACGACTAGCCCAGCGGCTCAGCTGGCGGGGGCCATGGCGGCAGCGCACGCGCGCAAGCTCATATCGGAGAACGAGGAATCCGTAGCTGCGGCGGGGCTGTGGAGTGCAGGAACGCCTCCTACGCACCAGGGCGCGCTTTTCCAAGGCGGTCTTCAATACGTGGCCGGCACGGTAAACGGTGCCCATTTGGTGCGATTCCGAGCCTCGGAAGCTCGGGCCAATGCCGCCTTAGCAGGGCTCGTGTGGCAGGGCGACCTTGACTGGTTTGGTGCCGACTGGCTCAACATCACGGTCAACGATTTGGGCTACAGCGGCAGTGGAGGCGCCAAAAACGACACGGCTAATATTCCTCTTTTCGTGCACCCTGTAGTGGACCCGCCCGTGCTTTCGGGTCCGGGCGCTCCCGGCTCGCGTGAAGGGCCGCTAGAGTTGTGGGAAGACGGCACCATGCACGTGCCGATTATGCTCACAGATGCCGACGCCGACCCCGTCAACAGCCACGCGTTGCGGCTCAATTTAACGGCTTCGGCGCTGGCGCGAGACCCCACTTTGGGGGTGTATTTCGACCTGCTGGACGCGGGGTGGTCGCCTGCGGCGGTAGCGGCGAATATGGCGAGCCAGGGATTGGATCCAGCCAGCGAGCTGGATGCCAGCCCAGGCAGCGATGCCCGTGGCACGCACGGGGGGCGAGCGCCTCTTCTCGACGAAGCGGCGCTGGAAGCGGCCGTGTACGAATACGACGCACGCACCTACCACGACGCCGGGCTCAAGGATCACCAAAGCGACGCGGACTTTGCCACCTACAGCCGATTGGGCGATGACGAAGGCAATCTGGTGCGCCCGCGAGGCCAAGACGGGGACGAAGCTACCCGAGCTGCCAACGCCACAGAGCGGGGCGACTTTTGGGCGCGGGTGCCCGATGCCACTGCGAGGGCGACGGAAAGGAAACGGGGCCGGGCCGAAATCTTGCTGCAGTTGATGCGCACCTACCCGACCCCGGCGCGGCCCAATACCCCGGGGGCAGGCTTGTTGCGCGCTACGGTGCGTTGCGCGCACGGGAAGGTTATGCTCGGGTGGACGGCTGGGCTAGAGTTCAGCGTGCCGAACGCTACCACGGAAACTTCGCGCCGCAGTGGCAACACGCAGTTTTTCGAGCAGTCGGGCCCTCAGATTCCTCAGGCCGAAGGTGCCGATGGGTCGTGGTACGATTCTAACAAAATGAACCATGCAGCAGGGAGCTCCAGCAGTAGCCACGGCCAACATCGCCGCACGGGCCACCCTGCGTCAGGGCTGGGCGAAGCCACTTCCTTGGGCGACGATTGGCCAGTTTCTGGAGCGCCGTTGGATTTCGATAGCGTCTCCAGCCAGGGTGGGCCTTCTTCAGGCCACTCTGGCGCCCCAGCTACTCTATGGTGGCGTTGGGTGCAAATTACAGGGAGATTGGAAGATGTCGCAAAGGCTCTGGCGGGCCTGGCCTATTGGCCGGACCTCAACTTCAACTCAGACATGACGTCATCGTCGTCGCCTCATCAAGAAGGTAATGGAGGTCTGGAGGCGATCTCCATCACAGTGCGGGACTTAGCCCAAGTTGGCCACTTGGGTGGGTGGGAACAACAAAAAGACAACCAAGAGGGTGCTGACAACGCCAAAAAGGCTTTTGTACCGGATGCGTCGCACACGGTGCTTGTGCGCGTGCATCCAGTCAATGACCCGCCAGTGTTGATGTTGCCTGGTGCCGTGCGCGCTACTTCAGGTAGTCCATACGCGCCAAACAATACTATGGATGACAACGACAGCAGCAATAGTAGCAGCAGCAACCTGGCCCATCCCACCGTTGGTCCGGTCGCCACCTCGGACGGTTTGAGCTTGCGCATCGTGGCCATGGACCGTAAGTTTGTGGACGAAGACGGCGTGCTTGCGCTCAACCTGGGCCCACGCGTGATTCGAGATGTGGACCTCAACGAGGGTGGGGTTACTGGCACGGTTACCGTCACTCTGGCTGCCCGTCACGGGACCCTCACCCTAGGCCGCTGGCATGAAAACAGCCAAAGCAGCGGTGGCACCGAGCCCAGCAGCAGCTACAGCACGCCTGAGCCTGGCCTCGCGACCAACTTTGGGCGGGACGGGTTGAGCGGTCTGTACTTCATCGAAAGTGGCAACGCAGTAGGCCCCGACAGTCCGGTGAGCCGAGGTGGCGATGGGCTCTGGGGTGCCGGAGGTGCACGCCTGGACACAACCCCCTTGCGTGCCAAAGGCAGCCGCGTCCTGATATTCCGAGCCTCCTTGGAAGACGCCAATGCAGCCTTGGCCAACTTGCACTTTTGGCCGGAAGCCAATTACTTTGGCCCGCGTGCCGCGCTGCGCTTGCACGTGGCGGACAACGGCTACTCGGGCCGGAGTCACCTAGATGCGGGGGTCGCAACATCGCCTGGTTACAACCGTCTGGGCGCGCGGTCTTACGGCCGTTTCCGAGGGCTTCCGGGTGAAACTGACGCGAAGACCATTGCTGGACGTGGCCCTTCCAGCGACGGCAGCAGCTGGGCAACAATGATTGGGGTGGACTCTCAGTTGATCCCCATCACTGTGCGACCAGTCAACGACCAACCCGCCTTGAAAATGGCCGTGGAGCAGGGCGGCGACTCCGGTGGAATGAGCCCAAAGCGTTACTTCTTGGACGAAGGCCAAGAGCTTCGAATCGGTGGCGTCACGCATTTTCCTTACCTCGGCACAAGGGGCGGTGGGCATTCGTCACCATCGTCGCTGTTGCCCCTGCCTGCACCTACGGGCGCCGCCGCTTCGTTTGCCAACATCGCAGCCACCGGCTCAGAGTTGTTCAAGTCCGCGGGTGCCACGTCACCGCACACGGACTTCGGGGAGTGGCAGCGAGGCCAAACAACCACCACCACCACTACTTCCACCAAAAATCGCCTGCTGTCTACCTCGATACCTTGGCGGGAAGCCCTGGTCAAGGACATTGCACCGGGCAGTGAAGCGTCCGAACCTCGCTTCCTGGAAGCATACAAGGGGGACGTGTACTTTTCCGCGTATGACGCTACGGGAGGGCGTGAACTGTGGCGCAGCGACGGCACTACGGCCGGCACGACCCGGGTCAAAGACCTAGCTCCCGGCCCCAGGTCTTCGGACCCACGCTGGCTCACCCGCTGGGGTGACCTCCTGTTCTTTGCCGCCAGCGGCATTGACACCACCTGGGCCCTCCCCTTTGAGCATCTAGACCATTGCGGCGGCTTCCGAGCGTCGCAGTTTCAGCCGGCGCAAGCGCGGTACCTGGTGTCGGACGCTGGTGCGCACAACGTGTGGGACCCGCGCCGAACCTACGACTGCCCGAGCGGCTGGCACTGGGCTACAACGGCGGAGGCTTATGCGCTCTTTCCCGTGGTGGCTGCGGATGGGGACGGGGACGCTGCGCACACGCGAGGTGCCATGGCGGAAGAAAAGACGTACTTCGATACCTGTGGATGGACGGGCTACGAGTGGGGTGGGTTTACTCGCAAGCATTTCCGGTTTGCCGACAGCCACCTCACGGGCGCTTACAAAGACGCGGGGGCTCGGGACTCTCTGCGCCCCAATGTGGACACCTTGGGCCTGGTCACGGACCATTTCGCGGGTATAGTGTGCGTGGCAGGGGACCCAGTGGACCATGCAGCACCGTCGGTAGGCGCCTATGGGGCGGGTTTCGTGGAATCGAGGCACGGGAGCCCTCCTTGGAGCGAAGACACGCGCAGTTACTGGCGGGCGCACGGCGAAGGGCCGCAGTTCCGAGGTGGTGGTGCTGGCCGAGGTGGGGCCGACGGCGGCTACAGTGGCGACAACGGCGGCGCATCTGCGTACTTTTCAGACCCTGCGGCGACGAAAAGTGCACCCAGTGATGACGCCTACCGGAACAGTTACAGCTACGGTGGTGCCGAGAGCGGTGCTTTAGCTGAGCTGAGTGGCGCCGAGTGGGGCTGCCGCGGCGCTGATGCGTGGTCTCCGCCAGCGCACAGCGACTGGATCAACCAGCGCGGCTACGGTGACTTCGAGCCTCGGAATATGATGACGACATCGCCGTCATCATCGTCTATGGGCACCGGCAGCAGTGCTAGAAGCGACGCCTTCAGTTGGGCTGACGGCGCAAGCGGGGCGCGGCAGAGGGCGGGGGAGCAGGCGCAGGCCGGCGGGGCGCAAGCCCGCGGGTGCCACGCTCGCAGCGGCCAGGAGCTGTGGGTCACCGACGGGTCGGAGCGAGGCACCCGGCGGGTTGACGACTTGGCGAGTGGGCGGGGCGGGAGTTCCCCGCAGTACTTGACCGTGTTTCAGGGGGCGCTGTTTTACGCCGCCACTACGCCGCACACGGGAGTCGAGCTGTGGAAGCACGGCGGCGACGGCGCAGCCCTGGGTTTGGACGGTGGGGCCAAACTCGTGCGGGACATCAAGAAAGGTGGGGCGGGGTCTCAGCCCAAGTACCTCACGGCTTGTGGGCACTTGCTGTTCTTCGCGGCCAGCGGCGACGGAGGCGGTGGAGATGAGTTATGGGCTTCGGATGGCTCCTTGGGCGCACTCGGGGAAGACCCAAAGAACGCCGATGAGCCCGCCGGCTACCCGCTCCACGGTGCTTCTACCTCGGCCAGCCACCGCGGCTACCACAGCCACGTGGGCACGTTTATGGTCCGAGACGTGCGCGTAGGACCTACGGGTTCTTCTCCAGGATCGCTCGTGTGCTTGGCGCAACCGCGCCCTAGCAACGCGTCAGAGGTCAACAACAACAACAATACCACCGGAGCAGCTGCCAACCAGGCGACTTCAGGCAACGGCACAGTGAGCGTGCCTCCGTCCCTGCTGCCTTCGAGCAGCCCTACGACGATGCCACCTTCTATGGTGCCCACGCCGGACTCCTCGAATTCGGGGAACCCTACGGCGGTACCCACTTCGTTACCCACTGTGCGGCCTTCGGCGCTGCCTTCAGCACTGCCCACCCCGCTGCCTTCAGAAGCACCAACCTTACCACCTACTCCGCTGCCATCGTTGCTGCCCACGCCCATTGACTCGTACAGCACGCCAGCCAACGGCTCCAACGCATCTCTGGTAGGTACCTTCCTGCTTTTCGCAGCAGATGACGGTGTGCACGGCGAAGAGCTCTGGCGCAGCGACGGCACGTACGAAGGCACAGAACTGGTAAAGGACATTTGCCCGGGGGCGTTTGGGAGCCAGCCCATGTACATGACGGCGTTCAAAGGGGCCATTTACTTCTCCGCGGACGACTGCGACCACGGCCACGAACTTTGGCGCTCGGACGGCACTGCGGAGGGCACTACCCTGTTAGTCGACCTGCGGAGTGGGCGCGAGCCCGGGCGCCCGGCGTTCTTCACGCTGCACGTAGACGCCCCACAGGGGGCGCGCAGCGGTCGTGGCAATCCCGGAGCAGGCCCTGCGGAGGATGGCTCCCAAGAATCCGAGTTCCAACGCGCGGGCAGTGTCTTCGACGGCGTAGTGCCATCGACTTGGGAGCTGCACGACAACGCCCAAGGGTTGGCGTTGCGTGAACCGCCAGGCAGTGTATTGTACTTTGCTGCTACCGACGGGGAATTGGCCCCGCGCGGTGGAGCTGATAGGTCCGACAGCGGCAGCGGCAGCGGCGGGGGTGGCTGGGGTGGCTTGCAGTTGTGGGTCACCGACGGCACTGCAGCCGGCACGCGGCGCGCGTTTGACCAAACGATGAACCGCCTTGACTTGGACGTGGAATCTCTGGACAAAGACTGGCCGAGGCAGCTCACTTCCTATGCGGGCAGTGTCTTTTACCCCGCTAACGCAGGCACTGGTGCCGCGCAGCTTCCGAAAGGGTTTGCGCGCAAGCACCAAGACCAGTATGCTCGTGTGCTCCGTGAAAGAGGTGGCCAAGGCAGCGGTGCCGTCTTGCCTGCCAACACTTATGCAGCCGTGCATTACTCGACATTGGCCGGTGATGCATCATCCAGCATACATTACCGTGATGGATTCGGTGGCTACACTAGCGATGAGTCTGGCAGCAGCCATTTGTACGATTCAAGCAACGAAGCAACAGAAGTGTGGCCCTCCTTGTCGGAGGTCTCCAACGAAGACGTGCTCCGTGGCGTCGACGTGGCGTTTGAAGTCAGTGACGTGGACACCTTCCCTGGCCTGCTAGGCGAAATAGCACAACCTGATGTCACTAGCCAAGCAGACAGCACCTCCAAGAATAGTTCCAGAACAAGTCGCAGCGCTCTCACGCTGCGCCTTTCGTGTGCCAAGGGCCGATTCACCTTCGGCTACAGGCTGCGGCAGGACAAGGGCGCCTCAGAGGGGCGCAACGACGGCCTCGGCCACGGCTGGGACGACTTCGCGGAGCTCAGTTTGGGTGGAACCGTGGGCTACCGAGGCGGCGGCGGTGGGCGCGGGCGCCGGGCGGTGGCAGGCCTCGTGTACACGCTGGGCAGCGGGGTGAACGACGACTACCTGGAGGTGTCCGGGTCTGCAGAGGCCCTGAACGAGGCGCTCCAGGACTTGCGGTACCGCGGCAAAGACGGCGCGACGGGCTGGGACACCGTGGAGGTGACGCTGAGCGACTCGCCTCTCAACGTCTGCGGTGGGTTCGCTGCTGCGCAAGACAACGCGTCAGATAGCGCTGCTAGCAGCACCACTCCAGCTGGTAATGCGTCTGCATCCATGCAGTGGTTTGCAGACGTGTGGCACGCCGAAACAGCTCAAAGTAATGTGCTCGGTTCCCTAGGCTTCCGGTCCGGCCCTAACCCCATGCACCAGCCTAATTGGCTAGGTGGCGGCGTTCCTGGTGGTGACGGTGAAGGCGCCGGCTGGAGTGGCCTTGGTGGGCGAAAAAGCCCTTCCACCGACGGTGGTGGGGGGCAAAGCAGCCAGACTGAAGAGAGCGGCGGCCAGAACCACCACAGCCAACCCGACCCAAGGCTGGAGCGCTGGGGTGGCGCGGCCAACTTGTGCGACATGGGCACGGGCCACACGGTGCACGCATCCTTTGAAGTGCACTTGAGCCCGGTCAACGACCCCCCACACGTGGAAGTACGCATGCCCCCACCTGGCGCGCCGCCTCCCCCGCGGCTGCTGCCACTGGAAGCGTGGCCGTCGCACTTGCGCCGCGCCGCTGCCCAAGGGGGCGTTTCAAGCAGCAACACTGAGATTGATGGATCAGAGCCAGCGAGCGCTAGTGGAGACCAGGATCCTGGGGACGGCGCATGGCGAATTGCGCTCGGCCCACAGCGGCACTACTTGCACCCTGGTGCACTGACTGTGAGCGACCCCGATCACGCCGAGGCTAGAGAGCAACACCTCGACGGCACCGCTGCCAGAGGGGCGGCGTCTGCGGGCAGCAGCAACGCGGGTGCTGCGCCAATCACGGTCACGGTGCGGGCTGCTCGCGGGCGCCTCACGCTGGGAACTTGGCGCGAAGACGGCACTGTGCTGCTGGACAGCGGAGACCACACCACCACCGCCACTGGCGAGGGTGGCAGCAGCAGCGGCGGTGGTGGCGATGGCATGGACCAACCGACTTTGCGGTTCGCGGCGTTTGGTTTAGCAGCCGCCAACCGTGCCCTGGAAGGCCTCGGCTACCGGTGCGACGCCGCGGCATTCCCGGCTCCAAACCCAGGCCTGGACCCGGCACGAGCATTGCCTTGTGGAGTGGGCAGAGACGAAATCACGGTCCACGTAGACGACAACGGCTTCAGCGGCCGCGGCGGGCCCTTAACGGCCGTGGGCATGCTCACGGTTTGGGTGGCGCCTGCTGCCGGCTCCGAAAACGACAACGACCCAACGACTTCTTGGGACGAGTGGGCGCACGGGTACCACGACAGCGAAAGCGGCGACAGCCAATGGGCTCTTGACGACGTTTACGACGCCGATGCTTCTGCTGTGGACATGGAATATGGCGACGAGGCTGACGCAGCAGAAGAGCCGAGTGCGGTATACCCCGGTGGTACGCTATCGTGGCATGACGTGCACAACAACTTCGGTGCGGAAGAAGACGAACCGCGGAGCACACGCCGCATGGGAAACGGCGACTTCTGGGACGAATAAGTCCCCATCGTTCTACCCAAATCGATTCGGAGTGAGATAGAGTTTTCTATTGTATTTCGTATCGGATTATCATATCGGTCTAAACAAATCCGTTGTTCGCCACTGTGCAGTTGACTACTTTCCATTGCCGAATAAGCATTTAAAGTTAAAGCCACATCCTATTTTAGATTTTAGTGCTTAATTCGATCCGAAGATTATCTGGTTTGTTCGGAAACCCCTACTTTGTTTCTTTAAGGCCATCGCGACCTTCCATACCCCGAGATCAAGTCTACTAGAAATTACCAGTCCAGTCCCAGTTACTTAAAGTCTTAAGTCTCCAGGCGACTACTATCTACTATACAGAAGATGTATACGACTATGACGGAAGTCGGAAGTGGATTTGTTGATGACGTGTCGCGTTCATCCACTTTCATTCGAAGACTTTTCCTGGAAGACTTCGTTGACTTCGTTGACTTCGTTTCGTTGTTGTCAGAGGTCAGGTTAGAGAACATAAGACGCATCCTCCTCTAAACCCATGTCGAAAATGTTAGCAAGCACATTGATGGTGGCACTTTTGTTTAGCTTATTGTCAAACCAGTCGGCGAATGGATTTCTATCGGGTCGCATTCCAAGCCAATACGTGAAAGCGTTGCGACTTGACGAGAGAACACCGATGGCGCCCAGGGAGTCATCATTGTGTCAGACCTACGCAACATCAGGGGTTGAAACCACAACTTCCAACGCTGCGCCAACCAATGAAACTGATGATATTATGGCCATTCGCTCGCCTCTTCGTTTCATTGGCCCATATCCAGCGCTAGCCCTGAGCTTTCCAAACTTAGCCACGCCAGCGCAGCGAGCACGCGGCGCGTCAGGCGTCACCCTCGATTTCGTGATTGACACTGCCGCCAACGTGAACACCATCAACGCTGCTGTGGCCAAGGAACTCGGCTTGGAAGCTGTAGGTCAGGCACCAGGCGGCGTAGGCGCGAGTGGCGCTCTAGCTAGTGGCGGTACTACATTCATGCTTGGGGACGTGCAGTTCGCTGACGTTGCCGCTTCTGAGCGAATGACCTTCATGGGCGGGCTCACCGCAAGTTCCTTACCAGTAGCATCTCCAGCTGCAGCAGGATTGCTAAGCGTGGCATTTCTCTTCTCTTTTCCGGGCGGTTTTGAAATCTGCTGGGGTAATCAAGCAGCAGCGCCTGAGGCAGGAGCTCTGCCCTCTGAAGTGAATGAGCCACTTGTAAAGCCATCTATAACTTTTTTTGGCGATCTTGTGGGTACAGAAAGCATAACCCATGGTCTAGCGCAAGTGCCAGCACGGCAGCTTGAGAGTGGCCTCGTAGCGGTAACCCTCGTCGTGAATGGCGTGGAGTTACCGGCGCTACTTGACACTGGCTCGCCTATCACGGTCCTCAATGCAGCTGCGGCCAAAGCTGTCGGGTTAGAGTTGCCTTCTTCCGCAGTTGACGCACCCACTAGCACCAATGAGCAGGTTAAAGATGCCGCCGCCTTGGCTCGCAGTTCAAACCCGTTTGCGCGCTTTGCTGCGAGCGTGAAAGCGGACGTTGAAGCGAAGCAGGCTACAGTAGCAGCGCAAGCCGCAGCCCAAGCTGCTGCTCAGAGCGGTGAAGTGTTAGCGTTAGGCGGGCCTAACGGGCAGCGCATAGAATTGCGGCGGCTGCCTGCCGCATCGTCGGTGGAATTAGGTGGAGCTCAACTAGATGGCTCTGTACGGTGCTACGTGGGCGAGCTGCCTGGCTTAGCCGCATTAGACGGCCTTGGCGCGGCTGCAGGTCCGGCTGCTGTGCTTGGCACAGATATTTTACGGCGCCGCTCGAGGCTTGTGCTCCAAGATGGAAAGGTTTACGTCTAATGCCCTTTGTAATCAGTCCTGGATTGTATTTTGTTTGACTTCTCCTGAATGAATTAAGAAAGGGCGGGTTCCCCGATGTAGTTATAGCTAAAAAAATATAGATGGCGGGTCGTGGGGCTGGGGCTGAAGATTTTATGCTCCGTTTCTAACGCTTGCGTTACCTGAAGCCGAAGCCGCAAATACTCCCTTCATTTGAAGTTTTGATATAACTTATTGTCGAGCACAGTTTATTGAACATTGAAGCTTACTTCAAAGTGCATCCACGTGCAACGGAAACGAGACAAAAGAAAACAGAGATGTAGAGCCACCAATAAACAAGTATTCCGATGCGGCACTTCTCACTTAAACAGCACCAGCCACATTGATCGTGGCCGCATAATCACGGCCCTGAAACGAAACCGCATCACCGAACCGGTCTTCACACACCTGCAGCGCTTTCGTCGCATGGCGAGTGATCCGGCTCAAAATGCGGCGCAACCAGTTCACGGTAGCCAGGCGCTGCAGCTCTCGGCCCTTTTGCACGTCCCACAAGTCGGTCTCTACTGGGGTGGGCTGCGTGAGCGTGAACCCCACGGAAGGACCTTCAGCAGCCGCCGGAGCAGCAGAAGCTGAAGACGTCGTGGGGCTAGCGACCGGAGCCGGAGAGGTTGGCGTGACGTTGCCGTCGTCGTCCCTCGTGAAGCCTGCACCGCCGGGCACGTCCATGCTGGCGCGGCCGCGGGATCCCAGGCGCGATCCCGAGCGAGAGCCCGGGCGCGAGATGTTGGGGTTAAAGGGCACGCTGAGCGCATCGGCGTTGGCCTGCTCTTCGGCTGCTGCTGCCTGAGCTTTCTCGGCCGCGTTGGGTGGAACCCCAAAGAGCATGGGAGTGGGACGCATGACCCAAGCCGAGACCTGGCGCAAGCTCCTTTCTTGGTCCTGGTCAAAGAGCTCAAAGGGTTCAAGCCAATGGCCTTTCTCTAGCAGGGCTAACCGTGCTAAGGTGTATTCTCGCAGCCGCACGAGAGCCGCGGCATTCTCCCAGGCACCTAAGGCCTCGTCCAATCGCGCAGTGTCGCCGAAGGACGCCGAGTAGCGGGTCAAAAACGCCAGCTGTTTTTCCGTCGGCATTTCCAGCGCTTCGAAAAGGGCTGCGGTGCGCTTGCGGGTGTCTTTCGTGTGGCGTAAGGGTCGGTGGAGCTTGGCAGCAGCGTGGGAAACTTCCGTCGTGGACCCAGCAGCAGACGTATGGGCTGTGGGCTTCGATGGTGGCGGTGACGGTGCCCCAGGCGTGTACAGCCGTGCTTTGCTGCCTAGTGGCAGCGGCTCGTCTGCCGCCCATTCATTGCCACCACCAGCACTGTTATTACTGCCGGAAACAACGCTGTCGTTTTCACCGTGTTCAACCTTTTCGTTGCCGTTCTCTTCCCTGCTTGCAGCACCTTCCCCATCGCCACCTTTGTGAGCGCGCTGCCACGCCACGAGCTGTTTTCGGTTTTCTTCTTCCTGCGCCATCATTTCTCGCCTCGACAAGCTTGGGGGCTGCAGTGCCAGTGCTCCTTTCGGATGTAGGGTAGCCGCTAGAGGTGAGCCACCGCGACGCAGAGACGAAGAGAGCGTGGCTCCGACGAGCGCAGGGCCGCCGGCCATATTGACCGCTGGCAATTGTTCCGAGTTGCCATGCCCACTGGGGCTGCTATGACCATTGGGGCTGCTGCTACCTGGGGGTGATTGTTGTTGGCCCAGGTTGCTCCTGCGCAGGAGACGATTGTAAGTGGCTTGAAAGCTGCTGACGTCAGCCAAATCAGCCAAGTTGTCACCCCCGCTTGTTCGTCGCTCTCCTCCGCGGTTGGCACTGTTAGCATTTGCGTCGTGGTTGTTGTTGTTGTTGCGGCGGCTGCCACGGGTGTTACTGCCAGTTCCTCCCCCCTGCTTCTTTTTCGATGCTGTTGCTGTGCTCGGCTCTTCTGACACCCGTGCCCGCCAAAACGCGGCCGCGCCGTCGGTGTTTTCCACCAATGGGCCGTTGGGAGACGCGCGCCCATTCCGAGCCCAGGCAGGCGGCAGGTCTTTTTCGCCGTTATCCCAAGTGATCTCAAGCGGGATACTGCTTGTATTATTACTCTGGATTACACCAGCGGCGCGGCTTCCTCGTCGGTCGTGAGGCGCTGCACTACTCTCAGCAGACGACAAGGACGCCGCGTCAGCCAACTCAGGATGCTTGTGGCCGGCGACCGTCGTGCTTTGCTCGGAAGACCGAACCGTAAACAAGTCCCTGGGGTCTTCTCCTTCTTCGATGTTGTTGTCGACATAGTCCATTTCCTGCCCATCGACTCCTAGCAATGCCCGCTCTTCAGCCCGCTTCTTCGCTCTTGCCTCTGCTGCTTTGGCCGCTTGTGCCTCCTGTGCCCTGTGCTGCTCTTGCTCGAGCCGCTGCACCTCCGCAGCATGGGCGAGCTGATTTTGTTGGCGCCGCACGCGCTCTTCGGTCAGCTGCAAGAGCACCGAGCGAGGCACTACCACTGGCTGCATGCCACTCAGCGAAAGCATCCCGGATGCCACCGGAAGTTCTCTCATCTCTTCGTCCATCGCACCGCTCCCATAGCTGCTGCTGTTGTTGAAACCTGCCGCTGAAGAAGAAGACGAAGAAGCTCCATTCTTGGCTTCTAGGGCTCGGCGGCGGTGCTTTCTGAGGTCTTCTTGCCGCTTGGCACCGCTACCGTTAGACCCCCCATTGCTATGAGCCGCCAGCGCTGACATGGCTTCTTGGTGCGCTCCTTCAAGCGAAGCCGCCATCTGTGCTCGGCGCTCCTCGCGCACTCGTCGCCGCTCCTGCGCCAAGGCAGCGGCTGCCTCTTCAGCTTCAATCGCCGCGGCAGTGGTTTTCGACAACCTCGACGACGACGTCTTGCTAGTCTTGTTCTTTGGCGCCACCGCTTGTGCTTCGGCACGCGCTGCCTCCACGGCAGCCTTCACTTCTTCGCAGGCCGCGCGCGCTGCCTCTTCAGCGTCGTCAGCTTCGAACCGACCACTGGGCGCGCGGGGGAAACGCAGGCGCCGCCGCACGTCGAGAATGCCTTCGATGAGGTCCAACTTGAGGCGGTGGGACGCCGACGGTATTTCAATGTCGATTGCTGTTGCACGGTCCTAAACGTGTTCCACAAGACACGTAACGATTGGGCATTATGAGAAAGAAAGCAGGAATACTTTCTCCTAGAAAGCTTTACACGTTGATCTCGATACCATATGGAAGTACGTGACCCATCCGTAGGAAAAGCGATAATCGGGGGGGGGGAGACGATTTATTGCTGACCTTCAACTGATCGAGCCTCATTTCAGAAAGCGCCTCTCGCTGGCGACCTTCCCAATCCTCTCGTTCGGCTTTTGCTGCCACGGCTAAGACGCGCGCGCCTTCCACCTTGTCTTCGGCCTCTTTGATCTCGTGCTCACCTTTCATCTCGCGCAACACCTGAGGGGGAGGGATGATAAAATGAGTGTGCATGCATACTTCATGGTATGAAAAAAGATCAAAGGCAAAGGCGTCAAGGTAATCTTAGTCCATTCTTTTCGCTAGAAAAAACACACACACATACCTACACACCCCTACCTTTTCGTCAGCTTTGGGCAAGTCGAGCGCCTCCAGCAGGGCTACTCGGCTCGCAGCCAGCGCGCGTTGCCGGTTTGCGTCGGGGTGAAAGATGCCTTTCGCCACCATCGCACTTGCCTCATGGCCCACTCCCCTCAGAGCCTCTTCCACGGCTCGCTTCAAATACGCCACGCAACGTTCTCGCCGCTCCCGCGCTTTGTCGCGAGGCAAGTGCGCAGCGAAAGCATACAAGTCGGGATGCAGTGCCGACGCCGACAAGCTTTGCACGTCGACGCTCCGCTGGGAGTGTTCAAAGAGCCACACTTCAGCGTTCCCACCACCGCTGCTGCTGCTGCTGTTGTGGCTGGCGTCACTTTGTCCCAGCGTCGTTGGCAAGTTGGTCTCACGCAGCATGTCAGCCACTGCCGAGCCAATCTTGATGAAGTCTGCCTTTGCTTTCGCGCCTACAGCCGCAGACGCCGCTGCTCCACCAGCGCTAGCGCGCGAGTCTGACCTTGACAACAAGCTTGAGCTAGCCGCTGGCGTAGTCGTGCCCGTCCCACTCGCCAAGGTAGCCGCCTTCGTGGTGGCTGAAGCACCACCAGGCTTGAGGAGGTTTGGCATGTGAGCGGCGAGCATCGAGCGGCATTGGTCGACCGCTGCGCGCAAATCGTTGTCGGACCCGCGGCTGCTGCCTCCCTGTTTGCGGAGGCCCGCAAGGAGACACTGCGCGGCCAGGACCGCGAGTGCACCTACTCGTAAACGACGCAACAGCGCGCCATCGCGAAGCTGTTTCGCCCGCGCTGCGCCTGATGCTAGCCGATTCGCGGCGACTACCACTGCTACACGCGACCGGAGTTTTGATGCGGCTGCTCCACCACGCGCCTGCGTGCACGTGTGGTGCAAGAGAAAAAATAAAAATATTTAGATGTGGGGACAATTATACTCGTTCAGGAGGTATCATGAGCTCTAACCGCTAGCTGAAGCTTATTGTAAGTATAATAAGTAACCTTGAGAACTATGTGGCATTAATTTCGACGAGTTGGCTTGATAGGTGATCACCTGAGCCTCGTGAATATTGCGTAACATAGTCGCCTGCGACTCCACTAGCGCAGGCGACAGTGGGGCAGCTGCGCGCATCGCTCGATCTTCCAAGATAGCGCGCCCCACTTCTGCTTGCCGCAGCCGGTTCCGGTAAGCAACCCGCGTGGCACCGCTTCGCCGAGACTGTTTCTGAGCCCCTGCAGCTAGCACGCCAGGGTGGAGGGTAGCGTCCACGCATTCCTTTGCATACGCACTGCACAAACACCAGCAAAAAAAATAATCGTTAGCATGAAGAGGAATATTACCTAAGAAGAGGCAAAAAGCTGCATTGCAACGCAAACCTGATCTCGCCCATAGAAGCGACTCGAATGTCTTCTTCCATGTATTGCCCAGCTCGTCCAGTCAAGTCCTTGAACGTCGAAGCCGACCGCTGAATGGCCTTCGAGGCTGCACCATTGTGACCGGGCATTCTTGTCCCCGAGAGTCTCAAGCTCGACGTCTGCTGTCAGAAGAAGTTGACCGAAAGGGAACTTGGAAAGCACTATCAATGGAAGCAGATTTGAATCGTTTCGAGACAATAATGGATATGTCTTTAGCCTTTCTAGGCGTCGGCTAGGCAATGGATGCTTGTCGTAAGTACGACCTAACGCAACTTTGCGACTTGCTGTCTCATCTTGATTCAGCGTCGGGTATTCGTAATTTTAGGTTTCCCATGAACTTTTTGAGACAGGCCCCGAAGGGCCGGAATTAGAAGGCTAACAAGTAGAGAAGAAAAGCAAAGCAGCGCAAACTAAAACTAAAACTAGAGGCCTGTCTCAAAAGTAGAAAGCTAATCAGGCGCTTTTGGAGACAGGCAGACTCCTACCACAACCACCACCACCACCAGCCACCAGGCAGTCAGGCAGGCTCCGTACTCCTGTACTCCCAGTCTCCTGACCCATTCGGCATTTGCGCAGTGGAAGTGCATGTGGGGAGTTGAAGTAGAGTGGGAGGCTTCTGCTTCGGGTAAGCTATAAGCCATGAGTTCGGTGCTATGTGCTAAGAAGTAAGAAGGGAGCTGGCTTAACTCATAACGGCATAGCGGCATACATGTACATGTGCTGGCCGTAGATAAACAGAATAAGTCCCAATTACAATTATAATTACAACTACCAGGTAATTTACGCGCGTTTCTCACTTCCGGACAACAAACGACAAAGGCAAACAAAACATAACAGCAAGATAGCACTCTCAGACGCTGTGGATGTCCTCAGCGTGCGCAGTACCAACAACAGGATTCACGATGGCTCCTCCTGTGTTCACGGGGCTCTTGCCACGCCTGCGGCGGCGGCGGAAGTGCGGCTTTGCATTGGCTTTAGGGGCGCTCGCTTCGGATTCCTCAGCTGCTGCTGCGCCACTGCGGCTATTAACCTTGCCGTTTGTTTCATTGCCCTCCTGCGGTTGCTTTGCGCCACCATTCTCGTTGCTGCTGTTGCTGCTACTGCTCCCGTTGCTGCTACCAAGGGCTTCGTTGGCTTTGCGTTCCTTTTCGCGCTCTTTTTCACGGCGGCGATGGTAATAGCCTGCAACGCCACCACCAACCGCTACAGCCGCCACGGCAGCGCCTGCAGTCATGGTGCCCATCACGAAGAGGGCTGCTGCCCCTGCGGCCACTTTCTTGTGGTGCTTACCCTCCTTGTCATCCGATGACGATGTAGGCACTTTTCCTGCTTTTCTACGGTTGTCGTCATTGTCGTCGTCATCGTCGTTATCGAAGCCATAGTCAGCAGCACCAGCGCCAGCAGCAGCAGCAGTAGCTGTAGTAGCATCGCCACTGCCACTGTCAGCATCGTTTCTAGCACCACCTGGCCAGGAATTTGCAGCTTCATTACCCTTCTGTGGACCAATTATCGGCTCAGCGAAAGGTTCATCAATAAATGCGTTGATTGCATTGAGATCGTCATCTCGATACAAAATCGCCTGCTCTTTTGGCAACTCCAGTGACTGTTCAGCATCCTCGGGTACATTCAGGCCTGAAGCGGCAATGGCGCGCACGGCTCTTGCGTGTGCAGCAGCAGCAGCATCGTCAGCTACTGGATTAAAATAATTGACGCTTCCGCTGCTGTTGCTGCTGCTTATACTGCCACTACTGCTCACGCTGCTACTGTCACTGCTGCTGCTACCTCCAGACGTACCGTAAGTTAGTCCCAACCTCGGGTCCATAAACGCATGGCTGGCAGGGCTGGTGTCTAGCCTGCTTCTTGAGTTACTCGGAGAGGCAGACGCCGTTCTCTGCTCGCCGTCTCTTCTTTCCTCGCTGCCCTCTTCTTTGGACTCGACCTTCAAGCTGACCGGCGGTGTTTGTGGCGACTGTGGGGATGGCGGCTCAGACGCTGCGCCCTCGACTCGTACTGAGATGGGAGTTTTGGCCTGATCTACGCTTTCGCCTACACAACTAGAGGCAGCGCGGACACTAGCAACAGCAGCGTGGCGCGAGGGCAAGGTTAAGGTGTCAGAATGAGGCGGCCCGCGCCACTGCGTGCGGTCCAAGAGGCTGAAGTCGGTCCCTGGAGGGTATCCACCGCCCACCTGAGGAGCAGTTGTAATAGTCGCATAGGTATGAAAGAAAGGAGTGTTCAGAGAGGAGCAATTCCGCGTGTACTAAGAAACGCGCGAAATCAAAATAGACAACACCAATACGCGTGCCCACGCGTCAAGTCTCTTCTCAGCTACTGTACACAAACCTTGGGCGCAATCTTGGAGACGTCCATTAGCCACTTGGAGGTTTCGGGCGAGCAATAATCCTCAAAATAGGCCTTCATTTTGATTGAAGGAAATCAAACAACACATCAAAATGAAAATAAATTGAAGATTTAATTGAGTGAAGTTGAGTCAAAGGATAGTTTGCACGCGCGCCAGAGAAAATATTTTCTGTAGATCATCTATAGACTATCATGGAATACGAACCTCTCTATAATAGACATGCACAAACAAGCTCACCTGCGCTTCCGCCGACGAACGAAACACAATCAGGCGCTGCGCAGACTCTGGGTCCAGAAACATGTGGATAAACGACCACAGCGCCATGAACATCATCGGCGGGTTCACCAGCACCATGGCGCCCAACCGCTCCGGGTTGTGGGCGCCAAACCACGCGCAGCCCAGCTGGATGTGCCGCTTGCAAATGTGCTTGTGCGAAAACCCGTTGAAGTCAATGACCCACAGCGTGCGCGCCACGCCAATTTCGTCGTTGCAGCAAGTCTCCAGCACTTGGAAAGCGTGGTCAAAAGTGGTTTCGGCGTTGCCGTTGTTCGGGAGCTGCGCGCGCGCGTGGTTGGAATAGATCACCACGTACTTCCGCCGGTCGAGCCCCACCTAGTAAAGGAGAGCGAAGCCAAAAGTCATTTTTGCGATACAGGATAATACAATTGGGATTATAAGCTTTTTAAGTAGATTTCGGCATAGAGGAGAAAACGCGGTCATAGTGTCTTCAAACTTGCATGCACTATGGCTACTTACGAACAGCTTTGGAACGCGCTAGAACATTTTGCACACTCTTTCAGGGTTCGCAGCGGCAATCTAGTAAAATTAGTACATGTCTAGACAAATTATGGGGGAGAGCAAGGCTGATAATTATTCATATGTTCACCGGTACAAAGCTGTCAGTCAAGTGATTGGGGTTGTGCACAGCGCCGTCCACAAGCCCACGCTCACTGCGCCAGACCAACGTTGCCGCCAGTTGCTTGCCTGCCTCGCCGGCCTTGCCCTTCCGCGCCACCAGGTAGCGGCGCACGTTGTGGTCGCTGTTGAAATACTGGGTTTGCTCCGGTGGCAATTGTTTGTCTGGCAGCGAACTGATGCACGCTTCGCGGCAAGCAGACAACAACGCTGGCGTAGTGGGGATGCTGTTGTCGACGACTAGACGGTCAAACTCAGGTGATCCATCGAATAGGCCAGAGGTGATCGATTCTAATGATCCTTCATCCGGTTTAATATTGCTTCCAGCATCCTCAGCCTTGGCAGGGGCAGTAGCGGCAGTTGTGTTTAAAGAGGCTAACGTGGCCTCAGCCGAAGAGTCATTTACTAGAGGTGGTGCCTTCTTCTTTCTTTGGGATGGACTTCTCGATAAGGAAAAGAAAGACCCTGTGGTATGCCCCGAACTACTCGAAGTAGACATAGGGTTATCTTGTATTGAGCGGAGGAGGGATGATGGACAAAGGCGCAGCACACAGCGGCTGGCTTGTAGTTAGAATTCTAACACCACGATGGGAAGCAACCACAGAAATGCTTTGAAAAATATTACGATCCACTCAATCCACATCCGACGATGAGAACATGAGAACACGAGGAAACTGCTGATTGACAGACGACAGCCGAAAAAAAGTCCTTTCTTCGGCTATCGGGAATACCTCGACTACTGCACCTGATTGGTGAATGATTTTTTTAATCCAATATATTTGAAGATTTGAAGTAAATTTACTTACCTTGCATAACCGAATGGAATCATGTGATGACACTTATGATAATTCAATTCATTAAAAAAAAAAAAAAAACAGAGAGCCACTCCCGCATCCCCATCCTCGTTAAGTCCTCACGTCCGCACGTCCATATCAACCGCATATACTTCTACTGTAGGAAGGTCGAGTTACTCGAATTTTGTTCGTAGAAGTGAAATTTCAGCCCGGTCAAGAACTTGCCTTCTGAAAGGAAGACTCAAAGCGTTTGCTGGTGAGTATTTGCTTGAACGATAAAACAAGTGCTCCTGTTCAATTGCACTGCGGCTGGCATTGAAGACAAAACATGCTGGTTGTTTAGTCGGTGTGAAGTCATTGACTACTGGGCGCCTTGATGTAGTGGCTTAATCACAAGCAATTTGAGGTTTGAGGCCTGTAGAGCTGTAGAGGATAATTTGCGAATTCACATCAGAACCATCGTTTCGTCGAGTTTGAAGTATAAAACTTAAAATTGCACGGCTACTTGAAATAAGCGACGAACCCCTGACAACAATTACATCTTTTCCTTCCATAGTTGAGTAACTGCCTGAAGTAGACCAGACTCAAGAAGTTAATTGTTTTTGCTTTTCTATTTCTATTTCTTTAGACGTTGCATCGCGAAGTTTGCAACAATAAGTGAATGCGAATCATCTTGTGCACTAATTTTGACGTAGATCCTCGAGGTCCAGATCATGCATCACGCACCACCTGGCGTCTCCACCACTAGGAATGTTGAGTCTTGAAAAGAGAGAAATGGCAACGCACTTCGAAGTGGCGCATGCGACAGTAGTCAATTTATGATGCGTTAGGAAGTAAGTTCAAGATAATATTGCCGTTTGCATACCATGCCTGGACCTTCCGGCATATTCAATCAGGGATGATTCCACACTGAAGCGTTAGTGACACTACTTTGCTTTCTTGACAACAATTGACCCCTTCGTTAAGAATAGACGTCGCCTTCACGCCATCCATCTGTTCTTAGAATGGGCAAATTTCTTCTCGTTACCGTTGGAGCTTATGCTCTACAAGAAATTGCGCTGGGTTTGATGGCTGCTCCATTTAGAAAAGGCATGGGCTGCGAGGCGTTGTGGGTCGGTTGTCAAGAATCGGATGACATCTTAACAGCATGGCTGGCGTTCTGGAAAATTATTGGCGCATGTCAGCTGTGTCTACTCGCATACCATGCCCGTTCCAACCCAAGCAAACTTCGTCGACTCCTTTCTTTCATTGAAACGTCGTTGTTGGTCCAGTTGACTGGCGCAATTTTTAGTCAGAACTCTATGTCAAAACAAATGAGGAATACCATCATAGGTACCTCGCTGTTCCTAATGCATCTAAGTGGAGCACAAGTTCGGTCAGGAGGACTCGGAATGCCCAAGGAAAATCCAATTATTCCCAAGGATGCTGCGAGTCAGGCGTTACTATTACATGGACTTTTACTGATGACAACAGCTGGAGATTTGGCAGTCTTTCGAGGCTTTTCAAGGTGTGTTTCACGATTTCAAACGGAATTTCTACAGTAGTACTACGCCTTACTTTGAGTTTGTGGCTTGCATTGCAACAAAATTCTGATAAATTATAACCTGCATTAGGTTCAAGATAAGTGAAGAAGACGACACAGCATCGAGCACGACAATGAACATTCAGAACTGGATTATCGTTATGCTACTGCAATTGACACTTTACGCTACATTTGCATTGTCATACAGTAGCCCATTTGTGAAAAAGAGGTTGTGTGTTTTACTCGGATCGAGCTTCGCAGGCAGCGAGGCCCTATCTCGCACTTTCATCTCAAGCAAGGTTCTCGCGGCATAAATCCGTTTCCATGTTGTTCCGTCTCTCTGCATACACTGTACACTTTTGATGCGCATATCTGCTTCCTGCAGGTTCCGAATCAAATGCTGGTTCGGGGATCTTTCGTGAATGCAGCTTTGGTGGGTGTCATGGCATACGGCTTCTTTTCAACGAAGATAAAAGGTGGTGCTGCCAATGCCACAGCCGTCAGCAATCGACCGAGGAGTGACTAAATCATACATAAGAGTGTGAATGTCTGAATCCATATTTCGTTTCATAAGAATTACATACTAATACAATAATTTTCCATCTTAGTCTCCCCTAGATACGTAGTACGTTTGAGGACCTCCACAGCTGTATTATAATAACTTCGAGTGAAATCGTGAAACCTGTAATTTTTGTACTCCTTTGATTTTAGATTTCATCCACAAGTCACGTGGGCCACATGCAGCACGTAGTAACTCGGATAAGAAAGTGAACCTGATTATTTATGTCGCACATTGCACTTCAGGCTCAACACCAATTTCTTCAATCTCCAAGTAGGAACAAGCGCCACTAGTTTTAAGTGCGAAGTAATCTTATATCTCATATGGAGCCCCTGAGCGCCAAAACCTGTATAGATGTGGCGCACCCATTTAGAAAACTGTGATTTTGGTGAAAAGTGGATTTTGGCCCTGGCTTGCACATGTTGTAGCCCACGTCGAGGTGCTTCAATAGAGCCCTTGATCTCCAGAAACCATTGAAATAGTGAAGAATGGCACGCTGCTGCGGTTTGGGAGCGCCGCCGAGGCGGCCTCGTTGTCGGACTTCGACGAGGCCGCGCGGGCGGCGACGGCATTGTCGTCATGCACGGCTTGGTCATACTCAACCGCTGGTGCCTCGCGGATGCGCTAGATGCGAAGTTTGCTCAAGGAAGCTACAAAGAAAAGGCTCACATCAATATTTCTGCGAGGGCTACATGCGTTTGGGCCATTCCCAGTTCGGACAGTGTACACTAAAAGTCTATTATCTCGAGAAAGAGTTGCGTCTATCAGTCCAGGTTTTCTAGATGGGCGCGGCACAGATGCCTCAAGAGTAAGCTGGAAAGCTGGGCGATATATAAAAAAAAAGCAGCCGATTGATATGCTGCTATGTGGCCACTGGTATTTCTTCCTTTTGCGCTCTAAAACAGAGATGGCGCTACTGTTCTATTGTCTATTGCACATTACACTGCGGTCCCAAACTTCCTTTACAACACGATTACAATTACATAGAAGATCTCGCTTAGGCCTATGAACCTGAATTATAATTTTATTCGTCCATAGTAGGTTCAGCCAATTCAGGAGGCAGAGGAGGAGCAACAGATGGGGCCAATGACTCTGGCAGAGCTGGTGCTTGGACCAAAGGGACATGGGCAGAAGCGAGGATTTCCTCAATACGCGGTTCTGGCGACGAACGCGCTCGGCTTTGAAAGAGTATCTTGGACCTGCGATCAATTGATTGTGGAAATAGATAGCTCATGCGAAATGGAAAATTATGTATGCACTAGAAACCTGAGGAATAAGCGCCTTACCATGAATCAGCTAAAGCACGGCTCGGAGAACATCGTTGCAAAAACTGAGCGTCCACCAAGACAGGATTTCCAGTCTCATCCTCGTGAGCACTCAATGCGCTGAACTTTAATAATTCGCCTGTTTCAAATTACAAGGACAATGTCGATAGTGTGGCACTTGTGAGGCGCTTTTTGCATGCATCACAACAACTATCATAGAAAGGAGAACAATCATTTGGGTTTGAGTAACGAACCAGGTTTGATGCCTTTCTGGACGACCAAAGCCTCCGGCACCGAGCCAACCTCTAAACCTTCCAAAGTCACCAGGCATAAATCGTGTGCAGGAGGAGCCGCTGGAGCTTCTTCGGCTGCGGCGCCTGCCATTACAGTTTTCGGTGGCCCCCAGGCATTGACCAGCCCTAATGGATGTTCCAAGGTGTGAGCACCCATCGCGGCAGCAAGGTCTTCGTCTTCTTCCTCGTTCTCTGCAGCTTCAGCCCCCCTCTGCCGCACTTCTAAAACCGCCTGAAGTGTTTTGCTGTAAACGAGGTACTGGCTGGAGACCGCGTCCTTCCACTGCAGCACGAGTGGAGACGAACCCGGCCGGTAAAAGCCTTGCTTCAAGTAAAATAAAAGACCATCCCTCGCGAAAGGAACCGGGCCTTGGTAGGCTTGCTCAAGGCCCGCTGGGTTGCACTCATAAAAAGGCACTAATGCTAGTCGAAAAGGGTCAGCTGTCGACATGTCTGGAGCTTCCTCAGTGATCTTTGTAGTGAGCCAAAAGAGCCGAAATTCTGTTGGGTTTTCGTACAGGTCTACCTCTCGCCAATGCATTGCGTCTAAGATCCAGAAAGTTTGCGCATCGTCAAAGATACAGTCCAGGACAATAAAAGCACCTTTCCCTAAGCCACGGCTGCTAGAACCGCCGCAAGGCAAGGGCGAGGCCCAGCGATGGAGCACGTTGCCGTCAAGGGCACGCGCCACCTGAGACCACGCAAACAGAATCAAGCTCAATTCAAACTCTAGGATTGTGAGGATATTTGAATGGCACAAAGAGACCTACGATTGCCGTGCTGAACAAGAAAGATTATTAACTTAAGAAACATGTTGGCCTAAAAAGAACCTAAAGTATCAAAGCTGCATAACGAATCCAGCCTTGCAGAGCATGCTTTACATTCGCTTTCGAAGGTGAATTCCAAGACGAGTAAACATTGGAAGGAATATACTTGTACAGACAACGTCTGTTAGGCAGATGTATTATTACCGTAACACCATTGTACGCAGTAACGAGACATCGACGCCCTTCTGGCCGCGGTCGTACGTACCAACCTTCGCCATTTGAGCTGCCAGTACCGTTTAAACCGACTGGCACATCTGTCTGGGAACACAATGAAGGAGGTGCCAGAAAAGTTAGCTAGTGTTTTAGAGGTTAATTGAATATACTGCATTCATAAAACTTAATCGTAAGCACGGAATTAGGATTCTACTGAACGCTCACCATCCACTCTGGAGTAGTCACTGAAGAGGCCCAAAAGATGCGACGCTCGAGAACACGATTGGATCGCTTCACTTGTCGCCATCCCTTGGAGGCACTCTCGGCTGAACCACCAAATTGCCCACCACTGCTACCAGACAAGTGGTACGATGCTGACTTCTCATTTTCATCGCCGCAGCGATCCTCTCTCTGATCTCCATCCTCAATTAAGTCACGTGCTCGATACAAAGCACTACGCCTGCTTTCCTTCTGAGCTCTCAAAACTTCCTCCCGTCTTCGTTCTTGTGCTGAGGGGCCTTTACGGCGGCTAGGCTTCGCATCTCGTTTCGACGGATCCATAAAGCCTAGTCCTTGACCTTGCCAAGTAAGCTCAGGTACGCTGAAAACTATTGTACTACTGCGGTTTTAGTTATAGAGCGTTCGACACGTGTATGATGGAGTAACGGCTGTTTGAAACAAAAAAAAATCACGTTCGCGAAAGAAGCTGCTGTGGTTGCTTGCTGCTGGATCGCTGGATCGCTGTATTTTGCAACGAACTTTTCCTTTCGCTGAAATTCTTTGCGTTGCTATAGGCCCACTGGCTTCTCCTAGCTCTAGGTGGCCGAAGCCAAACTCTGCGAGAGATATCCTAAGAAGCTATAAAGAGTAATTTTGATATGTCGAATTCGGAGTCATCCGTTAGTGACGATGAGAATTGGGGAGAGGATGCCGAGATTCAGGACGAGGTCTCTCTGGAGGCTTCCCCGCTCCTGTCCCCATATGTTAAGCTGCCATCGGTCGAAGATGCCTGCGCCCACGACATGGAATCTTTCAAATTTGACCTCAGGTCTGTGGGACTTCAGCGGGGCTTGGACTTTTATGGAGTTGCTCGGCTTGTCAATTGGCTCCGCACTCGGGTTGATTCATTGGCGCCCACGGCGGAAGCTCCCCTTTCACCTGAAGTAGTACAAGCTCTAGTACTCGAATCTGCAGATATTGATATTAACGATGATTCCTTGCTTAAACCCTTTGACCCAGCGGACCCTTTCTTGCATTGCCTGGACCGATTTGCCGTCGATGACGATGACGACGACAGTGATGACGATGATAATGAGAGGAATGAACGAAGTAGAGATGATTCGGGCATTAGAATGGCGGCTCCAGCTACAGAGCACTCTAGTCAAAACCAGGTCAGGCATCTTCAAGAGCAACTCGCAGCTACACAGAACCAACTTGCTCTCGCAACAGCGCAGCTCACTGCTAATGTGGACAACGCGGCCACGTTCAGTACTTCCAATGCTGCTGCCGACAAAACACCAGGCGTTATGCCAGCAGACCAAGCAGAACTGACCGAAAGCACTGAAAACGCAAGTGCAGCAGTCGACGACGATTACTATTTTACGAGTTACAGCAACGTGTATATGCATGAAATCATGCTTCGCGATGCGGCGCGCACAGGTGCTTATCAGCGTGCGATCTCAATGCAGTCCTCATCAGTATTTAAGGATGCCGTCATTGTAGACGTGGGGTGTGGAACTGGCATACTTTCCATTTTCGCAGCACAGGCTGGGGCTTCCAAGGTAATAGCTGCATAAATATGAATGCGTTTGAGGTGTTTACTTTGTATTAGTGCAGACACAGGTCTCATGTCATCTGACCCTCGTACTTTGATTGTCACCACTTCTCTCTCTCTCTCTCAAAAGGTGATTGGCATAGACAGTAACTCGCTGGACACTGCCCGCCAAGCCGTTGAGGCCAATGGTGTCTCGTCTACAGTGAGCCTTGTGCAAAAAAAGGCAGAAGCACTGACGCGGGAAGATTTGGGGTTGGGTCCTGAGGAAGGCGTTGATGTAATTGTGAGCGAATGGATGGGCTATGGTCTCCTGTTTGAGGATATGCTGCCCTCCGTCTTGCACGTGCGAGACTTGTTCCTGAAACCTGGAGGGTCTTTGTTTCCTAATGCAGCCTCGCTTTACTTCGCAGGATGGAGCGACAAAGAGGGTGCCGAACTACCACCAGGTGCAAAGAGGCTATCATGGTGGAACAGCGTGCATGGAGTCGACATGAGCGCATTCGCCCCAATGCTGCTGTCGAGTGCTCAGGTTGAAAACGTGCCCAGCTCTCAAGTGATTACCTCCGTTTCAAAGATTTGGACTGCGGACCTCACGTCTATATCGGCTCAGGAACTTGACTTCAAAGTACCTTTCGAGTTTGTGATGACAACTGCAGGACCCCTTGATGGTTTCGTTTTATCGTTTGACGTTGCATTCGATGGGCCGGGCTGTAAAGAAGTCCTTGACACACAGCCCGGAAGTCCACCTACGCATTGGAAGCAGACAGTGCTGATGCTCGACCCCCGTGCAGCTCCAGAGGCTTTAGAATCGGGCGCAGTCGTTACTGGTGTGTTGGCCATGACGCGTAGCACCCAGAATTCGCGAGACTATAACTTGGCACTGCAATGGGCTGTAAAGGACGGGGTCTCCGGAGAGCAGACTTGGACATTGGCTGCCCATTAGGCAACAGATTTGGTGTGTTGATTGGGGCAACTTCACTGTAAACTGCAAATCAGGAAGCAAGTGAGTCGCATGTCGCGAGTTCCGCTTTGCGTTTTGATATTTCGGATTAGGCAGTTCAATAGTTCAGGACTCGGATTCAAAAGTGGAAGGTTTTAAGTGTTTAAGTGCAATTGGTGCATTTGTAACTAGCACATCCATGTATTCATATGGGAACGAAATATCACATATTACGCTGTTGCGCGAGAGGCACATATCACATATGCCATATGCCTTGCGCGTTAATCGGTAAACTGCCTCTCTTTGACTTCTAGGTTCTAGTTCTAGGTTCTAGCTACGAACCCCATGCGCACATCCCGCCATTTCCTAACTTGATGTCTTGAAGTCTTAATCTCGGCGTTAATTCGACTTTAACTTCAAATTGCTTCATTCCAACGCAATTCCTTTAATTTGTTTTAAAAAAGTTTTTTAGTGTAGTTCTGAAATAGGGGCGTAAGTCAGGACTTTGCTCTCTCGACTATAACCTACAGTAAAGATCCGGCTGAAGTAGATGCGTACTTACACTCAAACTTGACCAGAAATCTATTACCACGTGGCATTGGGGTCCTCGTAAGAAGTTTCACCCGTGGTGTCGTTTACCCAGTACTCGTCTCCCGTCTCGTCGTTCAGATACGAAACCCATTCGCCTGCACCAGCGCCCGTGGCAGCGACGTACCCGTCGCCCCACTCGTCGTTTGCTTGCGCATGCGCCTGGGAAGCCGCCCAGCCCTCGGGTTCCGTCCAGCTCGCTTCCTGGGTGGTGTTGTTGAACCAGTACCGCGCTTGCGCCTGGTCGTCCCACTGCTCTTCCCAGTCGCTCACCCACTGGTGGTGCTCATCCCAGTACCCGCCTTCGTCGTGGTACTCGCTGCCGTGGTGGTGGCTGTCGTCCCATTCTGCCCCACTGTGGTCGTAGCCCCCGTCCCACTGCGCATCGGTGTCGTAGTCCACCGCAGTGCCCTTGCTTCCCGTGGTCTCGTAACCCTCGTCGGACTCGTAGCTGGCTCCGTGATCGTCGAAGCCGTGTTGGCCCGGCAAAGTCCACGACGTTTCTCCCGTGGCTTCGTTGAAGTAATAAGTCGTCGCCGTCGTTTCGTCGTACACCTCGGACCAGCCCTCCGGTAAGTGGCCGTGGTCCACTGCACTGTGCTCCGGCGCCGCGGCAAGAGCGAGCTCCTGCCCAAAGTGCGCGCCTCCTCCTTGGAATTGGCTGCTGCCTGAGCTCGAGGGCCGCGCAAGGCCTCCATCGTAAGCTTGCAACTGATTGTTGTTGCCCCCGCCGCCCCCACCGCCAGCGCCACGCTCCTCTAGGAGCTTGATTTTGTCGGCTAAGCTGGCTTGCAGCGCGTAGAGCTCCTGTTTGGACGCTTCAAACGCAGCCAGTTTCGCATCCAACACCGAGTTGAGCTTGGTGTCCAGCGCCGACGTGGCTTCCGCTTGAATCAGCTCGCGGTTCAACGGCACAATCTTGCCGGTGGAGCCCATGGCGGCGAAGGCACGAGTGGCAAACGCATTGTCGTCGTCGCCGCTGCTCGAGTCCGCGTCATCCGACGACGAGTCCCCCGCGCCACCCAGTTTGCTGCGCTGCAGCCCCAGCAGGCCCGCCTTCTTCTTGAGCTTGCGCTGCTCGGCTTGCGACATGGTGGAGAGCACCGAGGTGGAGGTGTCAAACGCGTCGCCACCTTCTCGCTTTTCCGCGGCGGCCTCGTCGTCGCCACTGCCCACCGTGCCCCCCATCCCACCGCCACCCGGCGAGGTGAGGCCAAACTTGGCCGCGATTTCCGCCATGGCCGCGGCTTCTCGGCGTTTGGACGCAGCGGCCTGGCGCGCTCGGAGCGCTTCCCCGCGCGTCAGCGGCATTTGCCCTTCGCGCCGGAACATGCGCACATAAACCGCTTCCATCGCGCGGTTCGCGTCGTTTGCGTCGCCAAACAGCTCGGGGTTGTCGATGACGTCACCCGGCAGCACTGCCAGGCCGCAAGTGTCGTCGGCGTCTGGGTCTTCGCCGTCGATTTCTTCTTCCCACGCGAACTTTTTCGGAGGCTTCAGCGACGACGACGAGCCCACGTTGCCGCCACCGCCGCCGCCGCCCTGGCGGTTTCGGTTCATGGCTTCTTCTTCTTCGGCGGCCAGGGCGGCTTCCCGCTCCTTGCGCTTCTTCATCTTTTCGTCGCGCTTCTCTTGGCGCTTCTTGCGCAAGCGTGCTTTCCGTTTGTAGCGCGCTTCGTCTGGATCGCTGTCGCTGTCGCTCCCGCTGCCCCCGCCTTTGCCACTCCCACGGCTCTTGCCTCGGCTGCGGCCGCGCCGCCCGCCGTCGCCTTCGTCGGTCACGTTGTCTAATTCGGCCTGGTGTTCCGCGCGCTTCTCGTCCACCACGCGTCGCGCAATCCGGCACCGCACCATCCCCTGAACCCGGAGTGCGGCTGCGTCAGAGACCCCGTCTTGAGCGCGCTCAGCCATTTCCGCGTCCAAAGTACGGCGCTTCAAGTCTTGCTTGGACTGCTTCAGCTTGGAAAGGCAAGTTGCGGCGGCCGCGGCCTTGTCTTCATCGGGCGTGAAGCAGAACGCGTTCATGACCTTGGCCGGCGCGCGGCCACCCTTGAGGGGTACAAGCTGCGCCGCCAGCACCGCAATTTCTGCAGCGAGCGCCCTGGGTTCTTTGCCCGATTGCGCAGATTTGAAGGCTTCTTCAGCTTTCGCGAATCCCTCGCTGACGGCGGCATCCGCGGCTTGTTTCGCTTCCGAGGACGTGGCCTGCGCCGCGCGAGCGTCGGCTTCCAAGGAGTGCGCAAACGACTCCTCGAGCTCGGCCATCTGCACGTCTCCCGTCTTGGTGCCCCGCAACCCGCTGCGCTGCTGCTCTTGGAGCAGCTCCGACTTGGCGGCTTTGATCTCGTCTTGGCAGGCTTTGCGGCGCTTTTTGTTTTCCACTTTGGCGTTGGCCCACAGCACTCGTGCTCGCCCTAGAGCAGCAATTTTCAACCGGTTGGCCGCCAGCTCACCAATGGCAGCGAAATGCTCATTCGCTTCCGCCAAACGCACTTCAGCCGCCGCCATACCCTGTAAACCCCGCACGCAGCCCTTTTGCCCGCCTTTGAACATCGTTTCCCGCAAGGTGCCTTGCAACGCGCGCACTTCCGCGGTTGGTTTCACTCCGGTGAGCTTGCTGTAGCCTTGGTCGCCCCGCTCTTCGGTGACTTTTTTCTTGGCCAGCAAACCTCGCTGTTTCTTCTGCATCAGGGTCGACGCTTGTCGCTCCAACTCGGCCAATTCCCGGGCAGCTTTCGCCTTGCGCATGGTTTCCACCAGTGCCTTGGCTTGAATCTGCCGGGCTTTGCTTTGAATCGCCGTAGCGGCGACACGCTGCTCTTCTTCGATGCGTTTGCGCTCGGCAGCGCGTGCCGCTGCTTCTGCCGCGGCTCGGGCTCGGTCGGCGGCTTGCCGTTCCATTTCGGCCGCGTACTCCGCGTTGCGCTTCATTTTCAGCTTTTCCTTGTAGGCGTAACGGCAGCGCGAGGCGCGGAACGCCGCCTGCACGATGACGGCCTTCTCCTCCAACAGCTCCCCCGCACGGGCGTCGCCCTCCACTCGGGCTGCGCGCCGCCGCCGCACGATCCTCACGGCCAGCTTGCGCCGGCACCACGCTTGAATCCGCACCGCTTTGGCGTTCTCCAGCTGCCGCCGGGCTTCCTGCTCGGCTTCCACCACTCTGCGGCGCGCCGCGGCCTTGATTCGACCCACTTTGCCGCGCTGCGCCGCCTGCAAGACTACCGCGGCGCGCTCTCGCCGCAGCGCTTCTAAACGCAGCCGTTCCTGCTTGCGCTTTTCGGCCGCAGCCGCTTGGTCCGCCGACTGCCGCCCCATTTTTCCTCGTTGCAACGCTTGGAGCTTGGTGGCCGCAGCGCCTTCTTCCTTGTCCTTGGCGGCCTTGGCCTCCTTCCGGCGCTGCAATTCCTTCTTGGCTTCTCTTGACCGAGTCTGCTGCTGCAGCACCATGGCGGCCTCCTTTTCTTCCTTGTCTTTCTTTTCTTTCCGGAGAATCGCCACCCGCTGCCTCGACGACTTGCCGCGCTCCAGCCGCTGCACCGTGCGCGCGGCCTCGAATTCGGCGTGTTGGTCGCGCAATCTCTGGGTGCGGGCCACGGCGACGATGCACCTGGACCAGCACTGCAACACGATCACGGCCGCGCGCTGCTTGCGCTTCAATTTCACCACAAAACGGGCCTTGCGCTGCCGCCAGCAACACTGAATCTTCAGGGCCCCTTCCGCCCGGCGCTTCTTCGAGCGGCGCTTGTTCGCTTCGACGCGGGCCACTTTGGACCGCTGGCTGCACTGCAGCGTGGTGGACGCGCGCAGGACCCGCATTTCTTGCGCGTACGCGCGCGCCGCCCGCAGGACCTTGAGGCTTCGCTTGCAGCGCTGAATCTTTTTGGCCGCCCGG
>Ga0307982_1000089_pt1 | contig 68778 bp, 89 predicted proteins | sample OrgLakmetagen989_FD_201847 | JGI IMG/M metagenome (GOLD analysis project Ga0307982, IMG submission 201847) | Saline water microbial communities from Organic Lake, Antarctica - #989 | ecosystem: Environmental > Aquatic > Non-marine Saline and Alkaline > Saline | place: Antarctica: Organic Lake... | reverse complement strand
GGCATCATGGGCGGCCTGAACAAGGTAAAAGAAACCATCACCGGCGCCGGCGGCAAGATGATCGCTGGCCTGGTGTCGGGAATCCGCAACGCGGCCAGCGCTGTGGCTGGCGTCCTGTCCGGACTCTTGGGAAACATTAAAGGCGCGTTCGGTGATGGCCTGGGCGGCATTGCCAAGCTCCTGGTGAACTGGTCGCCGATAGGCCTGCTCTACAAAGGCTTCTCCGCCCTTATGAGCTGGCTGGGCGTAGACATGCCAGCCAACCTTACCGGCGCCGGCGGCAAGATGATCGCTGGCCTGGTGTCGGGAATCCGCAACGCGGCCAGCGCTGTGGCTGGCGTCCTGTCCGGACTCTGGGGAAACATTAAAGGCGCGTTTAGCGACGGCATAGCCGGTGTCGGCAAGCTGATCCTCAACTGGTCGCCGCTGGGGCTTTTCTACAAAGCGTTCAAAGGCGTACTGGGCTGGTTCGGTGTAGACCTGCCCGAGAGCTTCACCGGCTTCGGAAAGCAGATTCTGGACGGACTGGTGGGCGGCATCATGGGCGGCCTGAACAAGGTAAAAGAAACCATCACCGGCGCCGGCCAGAAAGCCATCGGCTGGTTCAAGGGCGTGCTGGGCATCAAGTCACCATCACGTGTGTTCATGGGTGCCGGGCGGGATACCCTGGAGGGCTACCGCCAGGGCCTGCAAAAACAGGAACCCAAGGCCCTGAAGCAAGTGGACAGTTTCGGCAAGCGCGTGCGCCAGGCGGGTGCGGGCATTGCCATCGGGGCAAGCGCCCTGCCGGCCGCGGCCGGTGATGTCCAGTTCGACAACCGCCCACCGGTAACCGGAGCGGCCGCCACGCAGCAGCAGCCAGCGGGCGACAGCATCACCATCAACGTTAATGCTGCCCAGGGCCAGAGCGCTCAGGAGATCGCCGCAGAGGTTCAACGCATCCTGGCAGAGCGTGACAGAGCCAAAGCCACCCGCGCCCGCAGCGCCCTGTATGACCGGGACTAACTGAGAGAGCTAAGCCATGATGATGACCCTGGGCATGTTCGTGTTCGAGGTAAAATCCCTGCCTTACCAGCAGCTGCAGCGCGCCAGCCAGTGGCGACACGCCAGCCAGTCCCGCGTAGGCCAGCGGCCGGGTTACCAGTACCTGGGGCCGGGGGAAGACACCATCAGCCTGTCGGGCACACTGTACCCGGAGCTCACCGGCGGCCGAGTTACGCTGGACGACGTCCGCATTATGGCGGATGAAGGCAAAGCATGGCCGCTGATTGAAGGCTCTGGCCGGGTGTACGGCTTCTGGGCCATCACCGGTGTGAGCGAAACCAGCTCCGTGTTCTTTGCCGACGGCGTACCCCGCAAGATTGACTTCAGCATAGACCTGGTACGGGTAGACGAAGACAACTTCCAGGCCTTCCGGGATCAAGCCGGTACCAGCCGCGATGCCGGCATCGGCCTTGGCCTGTACGCACCGCGCCGCAGCGGCGGCGGGATGATCGGCTGATGCAGCACCGAGCCCCCTCTTACCGCCTGGTGGTGAACGGCACCAACATAACCCCCACCGTGAACGGCCGCCTGATCGACATGACGCTGGATGAAACGCCAGGAGACGAGGCGGACACCCTGACGATAGCCATCAGCGACCACGACCACCTGGTGGATATCCCGCCGAAGGGCGCGGAAATAGAAATGGCCATGGGCTGGAAGGGCCAGACGCTGACCGAAAAAGGCGTGTTCATCGTGGACGAGGCCAGCTTCACAGGCCCGCCAAACCAGATAAGCATTACCGCCCGCAGCGCCGATATGCGCAACGATCTGCCAACCCGTAAAACCCGCTCGTGGCACGATCTTTCTCTGGGGGATATCGTCAGCGAGATCGCTGCCAGCAGCAGCCTGGAGCCAGTAATTTCACAGCGCCTGAGCGCCATCAGCATCGAGCACCTGGACCAGACCGACGAATCCGACCTCAACCTGTTAAGCCGCCTGGCAGAGAGGCACGACGCCATCAGTGCCGTAAAGGCCGGGCGGCTGCTGTTCAGCCCCAGGGGAGAGGCCCGCACAGCCAGTGGCAATGCCCTGCCCAAGATATCGGTAACCCCACAATCAGGTGATCAGTACAGCTACCGGGAGATAGACCGCGACAATTACACCGGCGTGGTGGCCTTCTGGGACAACCTGGAAGAAGGTCGGCAGGTGCAGGCCATGGCCGGTACCGACGAGCGCGTAAAGCGCCTACGCAGCACCTACCCCAACGAAGACGAAGCCCTGGCCGCCGCCAACGCGGAACTGCAGCGGCTGGCGCGGGGTGAAGCCGAATTCAGCCTAACCCTGGCCGTTGGCCGCCCCGACGTGGGCCCGGAATGGCGCATGAGCGTGAACGGCCTGAAGCCCCAGATCAACGGGCGTCAATGGGTTATAACCCGCGCCAGCCATAGCCTCAGCGACAGCGGCCTTATCACTTCCATCAACGCAGAAACCCTAACCCAATAGGAGTACCCCATGTTTTACGTCTGGTTCTGGCTGTTACTGATCGACCTGCCCCTGGCCATCCTCCGCGTGCTGGTGGCCATAATTGGCCCGGCAGTGGTGCTGGTCGCCCTACCGTTCGCAAGGCCTAAGGGTCACCACGGCAACCCGGAGTTCCCCGGCTGGGAAATGATGCGCCTGCCCCGGCTTTTCGCGCCCTGGGATAACCCGGACTACGGCACCCTGGGCAACCGCGCCTACGGCACCAGCAAAGCCTACAACCCGTTCTTCTACAAAAACCCCACCGGCTTCTGGAGCCAGTGGTACTGGCTGGCGATCCGCAACCCGGCCAACGGCCTGAGCAGGATGGCACTGTTCAGTTGCGTGCAGGGCGCTTGCGATTACGTGAGGCACGAAGGAAGACTGGTTGTCGACAACGGAAAGTACGGTCGCCAGGTCGTCTGGGCAAAGGATGGCTGGCGCTTGTTCACCGGCTTCTATGCCATGATGCCGTACTGCCCCTGGTTTGACTTTGAGTGCAGGATAGGTTTTAAGCTGTTGCCAGACGATCCGGAGCGGGAGCGGCCCGTGGGGATGACGTTCATCATCAACCCTTTCAAGCGAGCCGCTCGAAGATAGGGCTAGATCCTGCCGGGCTCCATCTGCAGGTTGATCACTCTTTTGGCGGCCGGGTCGTAGTCGCAGCGGTAGGTATAGTTCTGAAAGGCGCCATAGCGGTTAGAGAACTGAACCCGGTCACCGTAGAAGGTCAAAGTGCCAGCCTCCTTGTCCAACCACCCACGGCGGGTCAGCTTGGTGTCCGGGTAGGAGTCAGTCCACTTAACTTCATATTGCGCCTGGCGCTCGATTTCCCGCTCGCATCGGTTAGTAGCAGCTGCCCAGTGCTCCTCACCCCAACACTGTAGATCCTGCCGGCAGGCTTCCATTTCCGCCTTTTTAGCAGCGGCCTGGTCTTCTTCGCTTAACTTCGGGTTTTTAGTCGCAGGTTTCTCGGTCGGCTTATCGTCTGGTGAACACGCCACAATCGTAATCAACACCAGAACAACAATTCCGCCCAGTCCTGCCAGCATGTCCTTGCCACTAACACCGGGGCTTGATACGCCGCAGTTCGGGCATTTTTTTGCCTTGGTGGATACCTCTGCCTTGCACTCTTTGCACTTCGTCATAGCCATGGTTACTGCTCCCTTCGTCAAATACTGCCGCCCCCGGCTTCAAGGGCGACTACTACTAAAACTTAAAAAACCCTACCATCTCGCCAGTAACACTGCCCAACAATCTCCACCTGGTTCATGTTCTCAGGGTGGATATGCTCAGGCTGATAAACCGGGTTGTCGCTGGATACCCGGAGAGTTCCGTCAGTCATCTTCTGCAGGCGCTTAATGCGCAGCGAGTCACCGATCCTTATGGCAAATACGCCGTCAGGCTTCTTCCTGGACCGATCAATAAGAACCGTGTCACCCGTGGTTAGAGTGCCGTCCATTGAATCACCGGTAACGCGAATCGCTACCAGGTTATGAACATGCAGGCATTCGCGTGTTAGCCAGTCCTTCCGAAACTTTAAATAGGTGCTTATCAGCTCCTGGTCAAAAATGGACCCAGGGCCTGCACTGGCCTCGATGTCGTACACCGGGATTTCGCTGTAGTCCTCATCGGCGGTGATCCCATAATTAGACGCGGCTACTGCCACTGACATTCCGGGTTCAGAACCAAAAATAAGCCAGTCCATGCTCCGTCCCGTCTTCACGCAAAAATTGACGCAGTACTCAATTGGAATAGATCCACGGTTTTTCCAGTTGTAGACCGCCTGCTTCGAAGCTCCAACAAACTCGCCGACAAGCCCGTCATTCCTGGCGCCGATAACCTCTCTCATTCTGTGAATAATCTGTTCACTATTTAAAAGTCTTTCGCTCATTCTGGATAACGATAGGAACTTTAAATTCCCGTTTTGTTTACATTCTTGCGCATTGGGGTCTATCATTCTGTGTAATACATCGTTACACAGAGAATACACCATGAAGGATTCAAAAAAACCCGGCTACAGCCACCGAGCACCGTCTGGCGTTCTAACTGCCAAGCCTATTGCTCTGCGCCTTCTACCGGAAGAGAGAGCAGGCCTTGAAAAAGCCGCTCTGGCAGAGGGGCGATCCATGGCGTCTCAATCTCGAATTTTTTTCCTCCAGGGCCTTGCCAGTTATCAGGAAAGCACCTCCAGCTGATTCCCGGAGTAACGGCCCGGTAACTGCATCGGCGCCAAGGAGCAATACATGACGGACATTGGCTACACCCAGCACACGCCGCCAAAAGCGGTACGCGAGCATAAGTTCAGCATCCGCCTGAGCACGGAAGACCACATCCGCCTTCTGTGGTGGGCTCGCAATCTGGGGTCTGACGGCACCCGCCGCCGTGCGGCCGCTGCGCGCCATGCCATCCAGCAGTTCCTGGAACAGGCCGGTGTTCCCTCTGCCGAAGAAATCCTGAAAGCCAGTCAAGTCCCCGGCCAGCGCCGCCGGGCCATTGATCGCTTCCTGGACGAAGAAGGCATTCCGGGCGGCGAAGAGCTGCGCCAGAGGTACGAGCGCCGAACGCTCTAATTTCGCAATGAATTAACGACGCCAGGGAGTTTTGGCTTTTAACAGCTTCCGTAGGGAATCCCCAGAGAATCCCTTAATCACCACCGAGGACTGAATGCACCAACAAACCAACACCGAAAAAGAGCTGATGGAGTGGTTCGACAGACAGGAAAGGGACACCAAGTGGCGCATCAACGCCTACGTAATCAGAGCAGGGCTGCCGATGGCAGAAGGGCTCCGGTTCCTGAAAACCATCGAGGATCGGAACAGCCGCATCCACCTGGTTCACCCAGGCACAAAACAACGGCACTAAGGGGCGCAGCAATCACCATGGCGAGCGACAGCGCACAGCAAGCGGAAAACCCGGCAACCATGAGCCGGCTGACCCGGAACTTCCTGCACCTGAACTGCCCATCCTGCGGGGAGGCGTGTTCCATTCAGTCCAGTCGCAGCATACAGGAGCGCGGATCGGACGCTCTGGTGCAGTGCCGGAACCTTGAGTGCGGCTACCGGGGGTCCGTTCAGGTCTCCTACGGCCCGGTGCTGGAAGCCAGGCACCCGACAATGCCGGAGGAAGGCCACCAGAAACTTCAGCCCGGCATTCGAAACAGCTTTCTTAGAATTCTCTGCCCGCACTGCCAGGGCGTGTGCCGTGTTCGCACCAGCGTGCAGATGATCCGGGCCCAGCGTCAGCTCTACGTGTTCTGCCAGGACGCAGACCATTGCGGGTACCGGGGCGTGGTGTTCATTACTCACACCGACCGCCTGTCACTGGACCCGGACGGCGGCCTGCGAGAGATACCGTTATCCCCGGAAGTCCGGGAGCAATGCCAGCAGGAAATGGAGCTGGCCTACGAGAAGTTCCAACCCAAGAAAAAGGAACCACAACGATGAACGCGATCGCACAAAACATGACCGACTCCGCCTATGCCCAGCTTCTGGCTCTGCGCAATGGCCACTACGACGCCCGCGAGTGTGTGGATATGACCATCGACAGCCTGATGGAGCAGTACCAATGCAGTCGGCGGCGGGCGGCACTGGTCACCACCAAGGCATGGGCGGATCTGGAAGCCACCGGCAAGCCGCCGGCCTACGTCGATGTCAGCCTCACTACCGGCAATACCGTGGTTATCCACGACGCCAGCGGCCGCACCAACATCTTTTCAGTGCACGAGCTCCTGCAGCTGCGGGACTCGCAGCACAACACCATCAATCGAATCAACGCCTGATCCGGAGCGCCCCGCATGCAAGACCAACTAAGGGCCGACATCCTTCTACGGCTCCAGAGTGACTACGAAGGCCTGGAGCGCGGCAAGTTCCTGCGCCGCCTGCGCTGCCACTCCTGTGGCAAGCGTGAAGCCTTCGTGGGCACCGACGAACCATGGATGGTGAAGTGCGGGCGTGAGAGCCGTTGCGGTGAACAGCACCACGTAAAGGAGCTGTTCCCGGATCTGTTCGACAGCTGGACAGAGCGCTACGCCAGAACCGACCTGAAGCAAGGCGAAAAGCCCACCGGTACCGAAGTGGCCGATGCGTATATGAAGCACGGCCGCGGCTTCGATCTGGCTGTGGTGAAGGGCTGGTACAACCAGGAAACCTACTGGGATTACGAGCGCAACATCAGCAGCGCCACCGTGCGCTTCCAGATCAACGACCGCGACCACTGGGAACGGCTGATCGACAAGCCCCACCGGTTCGGCAAAATGAAAGCCCACTTCAACCGGGGCGCCAACTTCAAAGGCCTGGCCTGGGCACCGCCCGGGCTGGATCTGTCCCAGGGCAAGGAGCTCTGGGTGGTGGAAGGCATCTTCGATGCGATCGCCCTGTACCACGCCGGCATACCCGCCGTGGCCGCGTTCAGCTGCAACAACTACCCGGATAAGTTCCTGGACACCCTGACAGCCACCCGGGAAAAAGCGGGCCAAGACATGCCCCGCATCATCTGGGCCATGGACGGTGACGAAGCCGGTGTTCGCTACATTGGCAAGTTTGCCAACATCGCCCGGTCACAGGGCCTGAAGGTAGGCGCTGCGGTTATCCCCCGGGAAGGCAAGTTCAAGCGTGACTGGAACGACGCCTGGCAGCGAGGCGAGCTGGTCAACGAACACGGCGAGCCGACCACCGACGAATTCCTTTACCAGGGCGACCTGGTCATTGCCCGCAGCGCTGGCGAGAAAGCCAACCGCATCTACACGCACACCAACCGGAAAGAATTCCCTTTCGGGTTCAACAACCGCCTGTTCTGGTTCAAGTTGAACATGGACGAATTCCACAAGGCGATGAGCGACCTGGAGGAAAGCGACGAGCCGCTGACGGACAAGCAGATCGTTACCCGGGCCCTGGAACAGTGCAACGCGGTCATCGAGATCGCCAACTGCTACCCCACCGCCCTGTATTACCTGGCCAACAAGATCACCGATGAAAGCTGGTACTACTACCGTGTGGATTTCCCGCACGACGGGCGGCCGGTTAAGAACACCTTCAGCGGCGGCCAGCTGGCCAGCGCCAGCGAATTCAAGAAGCGCCTGCTGGGCGTGGCGCCCGGTGCCGTGTGGACCGGTTCCAGCCATCAGCTGGACCGCCTGCTGAAGCAGCAAATCTCCGGCATTAAAACTGTCGAGACCATCGATTTCATCGGCTACAGCAAAGAGCACGAAACCTGGGTATTCCCGGAGCTGGCCGTTCACGCCGGGCAGATACACGAGCTGAACAACGAAGACTACTACGACATCGGCCGCATGAGCGTGAAAACGCTGTCGGAATCGGTAGCCCTGAACATCAATAAGAACTCCGCAGACTACCAGCGCGGCTGGGCTCAGGATCTGGCCAACTGTTTCGGCCCCAAGGGTGTGATCGCCCTGTCCTACTGGCTGGGCACGCTGTTCGCCGAGCAGATCCGCAAGGCACACAAAAGCTTTCCCTTCATCGAGATTGTGGGCGAAGCCGGCTCCGGTAAATCCACGTTGATCGAATTCCTGTGGAAGCTGGTAGGCCGGCAGGATTACGAAGGCTTCGACCCCAGCAAGGCCACCCTAGCCGCCCGGGCCCGGAACTTCGCCCAGGTGTCCAACCTGCCGGTTGTGCTGATTGAGTCCGACCGCGACCAGGACGGCGCCGGCGGAAAGCAGAAACAGTTCGACTGGGATGAGTTGAAAACCGCCTACAACGGCCGCAGCGTGCGCAGCCGTGGCCAGAAGAACGGCGGCAACGACACCTACGAACCGCCCTTCCGTGGCGCCATCGTGATCAGCCAGAACGCCCAGGTAAACGCCAGCGATGCCGTGCTGCAGCGCATCATGCACCTGAACGTCACCCGCGAAAACCACAACGAGACCACCAAGGCCCTGGCCGAGAAGCTGGAACGCACGCCCATGGAAAAGGTCAGCGGCTTCGTGCTGCAGGCCACCGCCGGCGAATCTAAGGTAATGCGCCTGGTGACTGAGCGCGCCCCCCAGTACGAAAAAGCCCTGGCCGAGATGCCCGACATCCGCATCCACCGGATTGCGAAAAACCACGGGCAGCTTCTGGCCCTGGTGGATTGCCTGGGGCCGGATGGCCTGAAGCTGCTGCCCGAATCCTACCTTGAGCCCGCGCGGGAGATGGTTCAGGAAATGGCCCTGGAGCGCCAAACGTCCGTGAATGCGGACCACCCGATGGTGCAGGAGTTCTGGGAAGCGGTTGACTACATCGAGGGTCTGAACAGCTACCCGGTGCTGAACCACTACGGTGACGAAGCCAAGCTGATCGCCGTCAACCTGAAGCACTTCGAGCATGTGTGTGCAGAAGAGAAGCTGCGCATACCACCGATGAGCGAGCTAAAGCGCCACCTGAAAACATCGCGCAGCCGCAAGTTCATCGAATCCAGCCGCACCGTCCGTTCCGTGATTCGCAGCCAGGGCAACAGTCTTGGCAGCGACAGCGTCCGGTGCTGGATCTTTGAGAAAGAGCTGTGAGGGAGGAAACCACCGTGGAACACACCTTCGACCAGGCCGCCGCCCTGCTGGACACCGGCCGCAACACACTGGCCCGCGAGCTTCGCAGGCTGAAGATGCTGGACAAACACAACATGCCCGCCGGACCGTTCCGCGGCAAAGGCATCTTCGTGGTGAAGACCGGCACCTATGAGCACCCAACCAGGGGTAAAACGCCCTACACCAAAACCCTGATCACCGACCGTGGCCTGAAACTGATCCGTTACCGGCTACCGCCAAATAAGGAAGCGCCCATGAACAACGAACCTGCAAATCAACCCACCGGCCGCGTGCACGACCTTGGAGAGCTGACCGTGATCAACGAAGACCACGGCCGCTGCCACCACCGCGTGGCCATGGTGGTGGTGTTCGATTCCCCCGAGCAGGCCCAGGCCTGCGTGAAAGCCGGATCCGTTCGCCTGGTCCCGGCCATGGACCTGAACCCAGACGCCACGGAGGCCCTGCGCCATGGCGGATAAAGCCGATATCGCCGGTGACTACATCGAGCAGTCCCTGGAGCTGGCCCTGGAGAACCAGCGGAACCAGCCAAAGGGCACGAGTAACGATCCTTACTGCGAAGAGTGCGGTACCGAGATCCCCGCCAAACGGCGGGAAGCGCTGCCCGGCTGCGCCACCTGCGTGGATTGCCAGCAGCTGCTGGAAGTGAAGACGCGGAATTACCGATAAATACAGGCCGGAAAGGCCAGACGGAGAAGAATATGAATACGCTGACGCTAACCGAAGAACAGATGACCGACAACCTGCACCTGGCATTAGAGGAAATCTTCCTGCAGGGCATGATCCTGAACCGCAGAAAGATCGTTCAGGCACACGTTGATTTTCATGGGCACACCTCTACTGCTGATGTGCAGATCATGCCGGTGAACACGGTGTGGCGCGAGGGCTTCGAATTGCCAGAACCATTGGGCGGTCTGGATATCCGCCTGTATTTCTATGAGTTTATGGACCTGACGGAGATGCACGAGGACTACCGCGAGCGGATGGCCAGGCTGGAAACCTTCATCCGCTACCTGGATCACCTGATTACCATGAACAAACCCATCGAAGTCGAGCTGAAGGAGACTGCGGCATGAGCATCCAAGAAGCAACCAGGCAGGACTTCGAAGAAGGGCTTCGGGAAGACGGCATCCGGAAGCCAGTCCGCGCCCCACTCGGGGGCCTGATTGACCGGACAGAACAGCAGATGACCGCCCTGATCAACACCAGCGCCAGCGACTGCGCCATCAGCCTGAACAACGATGCCGAACGCGACCCCGCCGGCACCATCCGAAAGGTACTGAGCGTGCTGCACCTGATGAATTTTCGCGGCATCGAGAAGAAGTCCCACCGGCAAGCCATGCTTCGCGCCGGCCGCAAAGCCCTGGCCGAAATCGGGGAGATTCCGCAATGAGCCAAAAGCGTAACAACCGCAGAAAGCAGCACAGCGCCCACGCCCGCGACCAGCGCCTGTTCTCCCAGTGCCGATTGTGGACCTGGGAGGGCATGATCAGCCCCGACGATAGCCAGCAATACACCACGGCAGAGAAGCGGACGCAGTTCGGCTGGATACCCATGGGCTACGACCTGGCCAGCCACTTACTGAAGTACCCGCGCAACTGGTCAGTTGGCGTTCGCGCCCTGTGCCAATCCGTGGATGGGGCCAAGTGGATGGAGAGCAGAACATTCGACCTGCCCAGCTACAACCTGCAGCAGATCCAGGGCGCCTATCACCAGCTCCGAGCGGACGTAATGTCCGCCCAGCGCACATCCCAGGTATTCGACGTGGGCTGGATCTGCCAGACCTGGCACGGTTCCAAGCCAGATGACGCCCTGGAACTCTGGCAATACCAGTACGCGCCGGAAGAAATAATCCGGCAGGTCACCAAAAACCAGAAAACCATCAACCGCATGAAAGGCCCGGGCTTCAGCCAGCAGCGTTACGACCGGTGGCAGCAGGTTAACCGGGAATACCTGGAAGACAGAAAGCGGGTTTCACTGGAGGGTTTATGACCGGCACCCAGAATAACGAATTGGCGAACAGGAAAATGGCTGACCTCAAAGGCGGCCACCTGGCCCGCTCGGCCGCCATGCTCTGCCAGGATCCAGCCTTCCAGCTGTACCTCGACCGGGCCCAGAGCGTAAAAGGCAACGTCGAAATTCCGGACGGTACCCACACCGAAGAAGATGCCCGGGACCTGATCACCACCGCATGCCAGATCAGCAGCCGGGCGGAACTGGACCATAACGTGCGGGCTGCCACCAAGTTCCGGCAGATCAAGGCACACTTTCAGCGCTGGAAAAGCCGGCACGTTCGGCGGGAGGCGGTAACCCAGTGAGACCGGTCTCAATACAGACCTTCATCGAGGTGGTTTATTGCGAAGACAACCAGCCGCCGTCGCTCGCCACCATTCGCAGGCGTTGCCCGGACATCCCGGGCGCGTTCCGCGACGGCCGGCGCTGGAGAATTGATCTGGATACCTACTTCGAAACCATGGAACGGCGGATCCGGGGTTTGCCGGAGAACCCGCAGGAGCTAGGATTACTTCAGGATCTGGCAGAACAGTTGCAATAATATGGCCCCACCACGCAGAAAACCCGGCCAGGAGTGGCTTGAGCCACGTCACCGATATGCTTATCTCTATTATATTCAGCATCTTAAAGCCTCTCCCAGCAGAATCCCCCCGCTCACAAGCGCACATTCCCCGCTCCAGTAATCAATAACATACGTTAGCGTTGTCGACGTGCTGCCGCCGGTGACTGAGACCAAGACCAGGTATTGCCGCCCGCCACACACCATCGCCACGAAGCCAAGGATGGAGTCTTTCTGTTTATGAAAGTGTGGATATTCTGGAGTGATATACGCGTGTGCGGGCGTGCGTGCGGGGCGTGCTGGCTCAGAATGTTTGGGGGGTTCGGAAAAGTGTAACAAACGTAATAAGTGTAATAATTGTATCTATCTACTTGATATTCCTAGAATTAAGTTGTTACACTTTAGAAGATAAAAACGTAATGTTGTTACACTATCTAACTGTAACGGAATGCCTATAGGCACCCTAATAAAATCAACGATGTAACGTTTTCGTTACGTTTTATTACACTTTAGGTGTAACAGAAAAACCCTATATATATCAGCAGCATAAAAGCCAATATCCGGCCCTGTTACGTTGTTACACTTTTCCGAAGCCCCCCTACTTTCTCAGGCTCCCAGCAACCAACAATCAATGACTTACGTGCGTACCCTTGTTGGTTATCCGTGGGCCTTGAATAATCGCAGTACCAAGAGCCCGCAGGTGGGGTGGGGTGACCGCGAGCTGTGGGCGTGAGCACCCCCGCCGGGGGGCGTATGTCGGGCACAAAAAAAGACCACCCGAAGGTGGCCAAAGGCTGACGCAGTCGCCGAAATCTGTCAGGTGTCGGGGGAGAGTTCCCCCAGGGTGTAAGGTTTGAACTTGATCACTTCCTTGCCCACGATGTCGTTCATCTCCAACAAGCGTTCCTGCAGGGGCTCCAGTTCGTTGGCGGCGAAGACGCGGGCCGCCTTCTCTGCGTCACCGAAGCCGGATGTGTTGGTGGGAATTATGCCCATCAGCTGGGGCGGAACCCGGTGCCCGGCCAGCTGGTCATCGCGGGTGGCATTTTTGATGTTCCAGAAATCATCCTTGGCAGCTACCTCGCTGACCGGGATCACCTGCAGGCCGTCCTTCTTGCCATTGGGGGCGTAGACGAACAGGTTTTTGAAGTTGCCCGGGCCCTTGCTTTCCTTCAGTGCATTTCTCAGGTTGTCGACATCATCCGCGCTCTGGGTGGCGTCCGTCATGTACATCACGAAACCGGCATGGCTTCCGTTCTGGTAGTACTTGCGGCGGAACAGTGTGGCGGATTCGTTCAACCAGGCGGACTGAAGCGAGCCCAGATAATCGGGAACACCGTACAGCTCCTGGTCAATGTCTGGCTCCATTAGGTGAACGACGCTCCCCATTGCGAATTCCGTGTGGTTCATCCAGTCATGAACCCACCAGAAGGATCCGGGCTTCACGCCTCGCCGGCAGTATTTCGCCAGAATCGGCTTCACCTGGATCAGTCGCCCCATCCGGTTTTCCAGTTTTTCGCCGTAAAGGTTGCCGAACACCAGGTAATCCATCGCCATGCGCGCGAAGTCTTGCCGGCTCAGGTATTGAGTGGGCTGGAAGGTTTTCACCAGAATGTTGCGCTTAACCTGCAATGCGCTGCCATGGTGAGCGGTGGATCGGTAGGACTTGGCGAGTGCAGCCATATCGACCGGTGGTTCGTAGTAATCCTGGCCGGCCATCCAGCAGCCGGTGTAGAGCATGTCGTACCTGTCCATCACCGGTACCGGCTCACCAAAAGTGAACGCTTCAATGCTTTTGCTCATCAGTAAATCTCCATCATGCTGCCACCCTTTTCGGTGGGCCCTTCGAGGGGTTCATTCGACAACGCGTGCATCACCGCCCATGCCAGATCGGCATGGCCGGTGTCTTCACTGCGGCCGGACTTGTAGGTGAGCTGTCTCTGTGAATCTGTCATGGCACGTCGAATCGCCATGAAGCTTTGCGCCATATCGCTCCAGCCGGCATCGAACTGGAGCCGGCCATGGTCGATGATGTTCTGGGTTTTGATCACCAGCCGGGCCTTCACATCCGGCGAGTAGTTGAAACGGGTTACCGACGGGAAGAACTTTTCCACCAGCTCCGCCACGGCTTCACCCAGGCCGGTAGTGTCCATGCCGATAAACGACACGTTATAGCGTTTGGTCAGTTTGCGTATCTCTTCTGCCTGACGCTCGTAATCCAGGCCACGAAGGCGGACCTTCTCCACCACCCGGTGAGGTTTATTGGAGGATTTTGAAGGCAGAACCACCACCAGGCCGGCGCCGTCGCCATCGTCCCCGCCGCCGGATGGGTCATAGCCCAGCCACACTTCCAGATCACCCAACGGCCTTTCGGCGTATGGCTTTAGTTCGCGCCACTCCACCCAGCTGTCGACCATGCAGCGCTGAAGCTTGGCGAGCGGGAACACGGCGTGGGTGTCGTCAACGAACTGGCACATCAGCAGATTTGAGTATTCGTCCGCGGAGTACTCCATCTGCAGCTGGTCGATATCGAACAGGTCACAGCCGCCGGCGATGGCATCTTCTACCGTCACAATCTGGCGCCACTGCCCATCATCACATGCCTTTCCTTCAGCCAGCGCGGCGTGCGATGTGTCGATGGACACCCGCTTATCTTTGGCCCGGCGCTTGTTGAACTGCTCGCCAGTCCAGAACGGATAGGCTTCGTGGGTGATCGCGGAAGGCGTGGAAATGTAGGTCTGGCTCCACTTCTTGTGCATGGCCATACCGGATGCGACTTTCCGGAACTGCTGGAAGCTCTGGATCCAGAAGTACTCATCCATGTACAGATCGCCGTGATAGCTCTGGGCTGTTCGCACGTTGGTACCGAGGAAATACAGGGTGGCGCCGTTGGGCAACACCAGGGGATCACCGCGCAGTTCAACGCCGGCGGTGTCCTTGACGAACTGAACGATGTACTGCCGGAAAACATGAGCCTGGGCCTTCGACGCACTCAGGAAGATCTTGTTCTTACCAGTGTGGAAGGCGTCCACGATCGCTTCGCGGGCAAAGTACCAGGTGGCGCCGATCTGCCGGGACTTCAGAATATTGCGGATCCGGTGGGTGAGCCCAGCCACCTTCCATTTGTGCTGGTAGTCAAACAGCGATTTATCGAAAGCGCTGGTCAGCTCTTCCAGCCCTTCATCGCCGATATCGTTCTTGGCCTTTCGCGGTGCCTTGTTGCGCTCCTGGATGTTCGGGTTCAGGTCTGATTCGCGCCCGGACTCTTCGTATTTATGCACCCTGGCCAGCCGTTCGATCTGCCGGCCCAACAAGTCAATTTCCTTGAAGTCCTTCCCCTCTTTTTCATCCTTGAACACCAGCTGAACCATGCGGGCTTCCAGCGAGCTCTCCACCCGCTGGATCGGCCCGGCTTCGTCCCAGCTGAACCGCTTTTTCCAGTTGTGAAACAGCTGAGGACTGATGCCCAGTTCATCGGCAATGCGCTGCGCTCGCCATCCCATCCAGTAGAGGGTGCGTGCCTTCACAAAGTGATCGCGGTAATCCGATTCGACAGTCTTATCCATGCCGTCAGCCTAAAGGCTGCGGGGGTGGCGCTATCGCATGTTCATTTGTGAGGAGCGGCGTAACAATCGGCGGCGGTTGGCTTTGTCGGGCTGGGGCCCGAATCTGGTGGCACACGCGAAAGACAGCATCTCGCACCCCCGATTGGAGAGCAACATGAAAAAATGGTTTCGAGTGGCCACTCAAGGTGCCACTACCGACGGACGGGCAATCAGCCGCGCCTGGATCGAACAGATGGCCGCGAACTTCAACCGGGAGAAATACGGCGCCCGGGTCTGGCTTGAACACATGCGCGGCATGTTCGCCGATGGGCCTTTCAAGGCTTTTGGTGACGTGACTGCAGTGAAGGCCGAAGAGAATGACGCAGGCAAGCTGGAGCTGTTCGCGGAGATCGATCCCACCGAAGACCTAGTCAAAATGACAAAGGACCGGCAGAAGATTTACACCTCCATCGAGGTCGATCCCGAGTTCTCGGACACCGGCGAAGCCTATCTGGTAGGTCTGGCCGTGACTGATTCCCCCGCATCCCTGGGCACCGAAATGCTCCAGTTCAGCAGTAGGGCCAAAAACAGCCCGCTGAATGCGCGGAAGCAGCGTGCGGAAAACCTCTTCTCAGAAGCCGTTGAAGCAGAGCTGGATTTCTCTGAAGCAGTCAGCGACCAGGGCAGCGGTGATCAAGGCGGTGAATCCATGCTGACCAAGGTAAAAGCCCTGTTCAGCAAACACCGCGACGCCACGGCCGCCCGCTTCTCGGATTTCCGGGCCGATCTGGAGAAAACCCTGGAGCTGTTCGTGTCCGAAGGCCAGCATCTGCGCAGCTCTATGGACGGAGTCCAGCACGAGTACGCACAGCTGAAGCAGTCTCATGAAGCCCTTGAGCAGAGCTTCAACGAGCTGAAGAACCAGCTTGAAACCACGCCTCACCAACACAGTCCCCGCACGCCGGCCACCGGTGGTCAGAACGCTATCCTCACCGACTGCTGAAGGAAGTCAGATTATGCGCAACGAATCCAGAGTACAGTTCAACAAGCTCCGCCGCCGGATCGCGGAGCTCAATGGCGTAGAGTCCGCCGCCGAAACCTTCGCGGTGGAACCGTCCGTCCAGCAGCGGCTGGAACAGCGAATTCAGGAATCCAGCGGCTTTCTGAACCGGATCAACGTGATCGGCGTGGACGAAGTCAAAGGCGAGAAGATCGGCCTGGGCGTGGGATCCACCATTGCCGGGCGCACCGATGTGTCAGCCAAGGATCGCACACCGCGCGATCTGAGTGACCTGGGCGCGAACGGTTACGAGTGCTTCCTGACCGAATTCGACACCGCCGTGCCCTACGCCAAAATCGACGCCTGGGCCAAGTTCCCCAACTTCCAGGCCATGTTGCGCGACGCGATCGTGAAGCAGCAGGCCCTAGACCGGATCATGATCGGCTTCAACGGCCTCAGCGCTGCATCCGAGACAGACCGGGTAGCCAACCCGCTTCTGGAAGACGTCAACAAAGGCTGGCTCCAGCACTACCGCACCACTTCCCCAGAGCGGGTAATGGATGAGGTAGTGGCAGCATCTGGCGAAGTCACTGTTGGCTCAACCGGTGACTACAAGAACCTGGACGCCCTGGTTTACGACGTGGTTCACAGCATGCTGGATCCGTGGCACCGGGAAAGCCAGGATCTGGTGGTGCTGGTTGGCCGCACCCTGATGAGCGACAAGTACTTCCCGCTGATCAACAAGGATAACGATCCGACTGAACAGCAGGCACTGGATCTGATCGTCAGCCAGATGCGCATTGGCGGCCTGCAGGGCGTGCAGGTACCGTTCATTCCGGACGGAACCATGATGGTCACCACCATGGAAAACCTGTCCATCTATTACCAGAACGGCGGCCGCCGCCGTCACGTCATGGACAACCCGAAGCGCAACCGCATCGAGAACTACGAGTCTTCAAACGAGGCCTACGTAGTGGAAGATTTCGGCGCCGGCGCCGTGGTCGAGAACATAACACTGGTGTAAAGGGGGCGTAATGGTTAGTCCAGCCAAGAAGCGCTTCGAAAAAGTCCAGGCCGCCCGGGAGGCGGCCAGGGCCGAAGCACAGGAAAAAGCCCGCAAGGCACAGGGAAAGCGGGAAGAGCAGGCCGCAAAACGGGGCAGCGAAGCAAAGCCGAACCCGTTCCAGAAACAGCCATCGGGCGGCGGACCGCTTAGCCCGGCCGCCAAGCGCTACCAGCGCAAACTGGTTGAAAAGGAAGCATCGGCATCAACACCTGATCGCCCCACGGGCGACGCTTACGAACTGCACCTGGCAGCGATCATCGAGGACACCCGGCGATTGCACGACATCCAGAGCATCGAGCGCAAGGTAGAGGCCAAACGCGAACTGCTGCCCAACTACGAAGAGTATGTAAAGGGCGTACTGCAGGCCGCACCCGGGCACCAGGACGAAGTCCTGATGACGCTGATGGTCTGGTACCTGGACGTGGGTGATCTGGAAACCGGCTTGGATATTGCTGATTACGCCGTGGCCAACGGGCTGGAAACACCGGACCGTTACCAACGGACCACCGCCAACCTGGTGGCTGAAGAAGTGGCCGTGTCAGCGCTGGAAACCGAGGGTGAAGACCCCGATGGAAAATTCATCCAAGCCGTTGAGCGCACTGTGAACATGTTCGGGGAATCCGACATGCACGACCAGGTAAAGGCAAAGCTCTACAAGGCTTACGGGTACCGCCTGCGTGACAGCGGCAAACCCGATCAAGCGCTGGATGCCCTCGACCGCGCCCTGAAACTGAACGATCGCGCCGGCGTGAAGAAGGACATCGAGGCGCTGAGGAAAGAACTGAAGAATTCCGGCGAATAGCCGGACCCGAGTCGGCACCCCGACGCCAGGCGGCACGGGGCCCTGAGCCAAGGCTACGCCACAAGCTCTACGGCCCCGTCCACCGCCCTCACACGGAGGCAACATGAGCCTGATTGCAGCCGGTGGTACCACCGAAACCATCACCATCACCAACGCCAGCTTCTTTCCTGATCTTCAACTTCAGAACTTCCGGGAAGCGATGCGGATCGACGGCACGGTCACTGACAGCCGCGCCGTTCACGCCCTTGAGGCGGCGATGTACGAAGCCAACCAGCTGCTGGCCAAGTGGATGCAGGAACAGCAGGATGCCGGTGTTGACGCCATCGAGGATACGCCCCAGCCCACCTGGCAGCCTGCCGGTTATCACAAATCCCTTTACTTGCGTGCGGTCTGGTCACTGGCCAAGTCCAACCTGGTAGAGCGGTACCGAGATTATGACAGCACCGGCGCCGGGCACGACCGCGCTGAAGCCCTGGAAATGACGGACGACGACTACCGGCGTGATGCTGCCTGGGCGCTTTCAGACATTCGAGGCAGGGCCCGAACCACCGTGGAGCTGATCTGATGATAGAAGTCAGGGCGATACAGGGCGACACCTTGGACCGCATCTGCTACCGGGTTTATGGCCACACTGCTGGCGTCACTGAAGCCGCCTATGAAGCCAATCCGGGGCTTGCGAGCTTTGGCCCTACCATTCCCGCGGGGACCCTGGTGAAACTGCCAGAGGCAGACCGGCAACCCACTCAACCGACCGTCCAGCTGTGGAACTGAGGAGACGGCATGCCTGAACAACGGACCGAAGCGATGCAACTGCAAGAAATGGTCGCCCTCGACTGGGCGGCGAGACTCAGACAACTGGAAGATCTCCACCCCAGGGTAAACGCCCTGGAGAACGCCGTTTCTGACATCCGCGGCGACCTGCGGGAGTTCACTGTGAGCCAAAAGGAGCAGCAAAAAGAAACCAAGGAAGCGCTGGAGAAGTTCCTCGAGCAGAACAAGGAGTACATAGAAAAAAGCGATAAAACCACCGCTGAAGCGATCGATGGCTTGGGTAAAATCGTTTCCGGGCTTTCCCGAAAGGTCTGGTTTTTCGCGGGCGCAATCTGGGTGCTTATTGGCATCGCAGCGCTTGGTTTCGCCCTGCGTAAAGAGCTTTTCAGCGCAGCACTGACCTTGATAGGAGCAAACAGCTGATGATCCGGATCGGAGACGTAGGACAGCATGTGGCCGCACTTCAACAGGCCCTGAAATCAACGGGTGTCGCCATTGAAGTGGATGGGTGGTTTGGCGACGCCACCGAAAAGGCGGTCATCCGCTTCCAGCGTGATCAGGGGTTAATGGTCGACGGTGTCGCCGGGCCGGCAACACTGGGCAGGCTGAACCCGAACAGCACCCAAAACTCCGGAAAGGAGCTCTGCGAAAAAGACCTGAAGGCCGCCGCTCGAAAACTCGGGGTTCAGCTGGCTGCCATCAAGGCGGTAACCGAAGTGGAGAGCAAGGAAAGCGGCTTCCTGCCGTCTGGCCGTCCGGTCATTCTCTTCGAGCGTCACGTCATGTTCCGCCGACTGGATAATTCAGCACGCGCCCACAATGCGGCCAAGTTCCCGGCCATCGTCAATGAAGACCCAGGCGGATACGTTGGCGGCGATGGTGAATGGCGACGATTGAAACGGGCCAGCGCTATCGACCGATCCACTGCCATCGAGTCAGCCAGTTGGGGCCTGTTCCAGATCATGGGCTTTCACTGGCAGGGATTGGGGTACGCCTCCGCCGCTGACTATTCGGAAGCAATGCACCGAAGCGAGTGTGAACACCTGGAAGCCTTTGTTCGCTTCATCAAACAGGACAAAGCCTTGCACGCCGCATTGAAAGACCGGGACTGGCCCGCCTTTGCCGAACGCTACAACGGCCCGGCCTACGCCCGCAACCAGTACGACACCCGCATGGCCACAGCTTATGACCGGTACCGGCAGCTGGGGCGTGCCGCGTGAAATTCACTCCGGAGCAGCTGGACGCCTGGCGCGTTGTCCCTCGCCTGTTGGTCATCCTTTACGGATGGTTGTGCTTTGACACTCACCAGTGGTTCACCGCCCTGGGCGATCCGGCCACCCCTCAGCAGCTTTACGCCAGCGTGATCTGGGGCGGTGCCGCCGCCTGGTTTGGTTTCTACGTCAACAGCGGGCGAAAGCAGGAATGAAGGTTTACCTGGTAATCGGTTTAGTGGTCGCTGCCCTGTGCGGCGCCCTCTGGTACAGCATTGAGCGCAATCTGGCCACAAGCGGCAAGCTGGCTTCTGTGTCCGGGGCTCTGGATCGGCAAGAGCAGGAGCACAAGGACACGAAGGGCCGGCTTGCGGAAATGGTTGTTGCCCGTGACCGCCTGGCCGGCCGGATCCGGCGCATCGAAACAGTGGAAGCAAACCTTGAAGCCCAGCTGGACGCTGAGAAAGCGAAGCGGGCAGCCCTGGAGGAAGAGAATGAAGCGTATAGGAATTGGGCTGGCGCTGACCTGCCTGGTGTTGTTGGCCGGCTGCTCCGGGAAAGTCCGCTATATACAGACCACCGATTACCTGGTGTGCGGCAACGTGAAGCCACTGGCGACGCCGGAACGCCACCCCAGCCGGGCAGCTCTGAAAAAGAACGCCAGCCTGCTGGATCTGATTGACCAGTACGCGGTTAAGCTGAACACCCTAAACGAACGCATGGCAGAAATCGCCGATGAAGTGGGTGACTGCGAAACCCAAGCCCGAACCCTGAGCACGCCGGAGCCGCAATGAAAAAACTGGAAGACCTACGCGGGCACATACTGGCCAACGTGCCAAACCTGAAGCGCAACCCGGAAAAGCTGCTGACCTTTATCGAAGATGGCAGCATCGAGTTCTGGGAGGGCCCGAACCTCAGCCACATGTACTCTTTTCCGATCCAGCTGATCATCACAGACTATTCCGGATCCGTGGACAACATCATCCTGCCGTTACTGTCCTGGCTCAAAGTCCGGGAGCCGGGGCACGATCCGAAGAATACCCTCAGCTTTGAGGCAGAGCTGCTGAAGAACGACAGCTACGACATCGCCATCACCGTCCAGGTCACCGAACGGGTCATCGTGAAAGCCACCGAAGCGGGCCTGGACGTGGAACACATCCTGCCAGAGCCAGCCATGGAAATGGACGCCACGGAATGGGAGATCATCATGGACCTTCATGGCCTGGAAGAGGATGTGCCGTTCGATGACTGACGATATTGACGCGCTGTCCGGGTGGGCCGAGCCATTGCTTCGCAAGATGGAGCCCGCTGAACGCCGCAAGCTGATGAAATCGATATCCCGTGGTCTGCGGAAGTCCAACCAGGAGCGCATGAAGAAGCAGGAAGGCCCGGACGGTAAGCGGTGGGAACCCCGAAAACCCCGGAAGTTGAAAGGCAAATCCGGCGGCATCCGCAAGAAGGCCATGTTCACCAAACTGCGAACGGCCAAGTTTCTGAAGATCCAGACCGACCCGAACAGCGCCGGCCTGGCGTTTGGCGGCATTGCCGGTCGAATCGCCCGTACCCACCACTACGGCTTGCGGGCAAAGGTGGATCGGGATGGCCCGGTTTACGACTACCCGGCCCGGCCCCTGATCGGCACCACCCGGGAAGACCTGGAAATGATCACCGAAAAGATCCTGGAGCACATCTCCCCGTAGCCCCGCGTTTTGTCAGAAAGCCCCGGACAACCGCCCCCGCTTCCTGTTGTCATCGCCCACGCGACAAACTGGGGTTATGGACAGGATCACTGAAGCATTCCGGCTTATTAACAACATCGTTCGCATCGGCACCATTGCCGAGGTGGACGTAACCGGCGCCCGCGCGCGAGTCAAAGCCGGGGATAACCTGACCGGGTGGCGGCCGTGGGCCTCAGCCAGAACGGGCACGACCATAGACTGGGATCCCCCCACCGTTGGCGAGCAGGTTGTGCTGTTCTCGCCGGCGGGCGATCTGGCCCAGGCCATCATTTTTACCGGCATATACGCGGGCAACGCCCCGAAGGACAGTGCCGACCTTTGCCACCGGGAGTTTCCGGACGGATCGCGCATCACCTACGACCACCAGAAAAAGCTTTTGGATGTGCACCTGGCCGGAGACACCACCATCAACGTGACCGGCGATGCCACCATCAACATCGGCGGAGATGCCAAAACCGCCGTGGGCGGCAACTGCGACCTGGACGTGGCCAAGGTCTGCAAGGTTAACGCCCAGAAGATCCACCACAACAGCGGTAAAGGTGTCGTTACCCAGGGGCACATCTGCCACTTCACCGGCAACCCCCACGGCGACGGCTCCAGCACCGTGACGGCAGGAAAGTAATCATGGCTATGAGCAAAAGCGCACTTAAAGGCCGGATTGTCAGCGAAATGGAAGCCGCCGGCGCCACAGCCGCCGGCCCACACAGCTGGGTGGAGCGCCTGGCCGAAGCGATCGCCTCTGCGGTGGTCGATGAGATTCAGCAGAACGCACAAGTGCCGGTACCGGGCGGATCGTCCGCCGGCAGCTACAAGGTGACCTGATGGGAATGAACTCAGGCGATGGCCGATCACTGACCGGTAACGACCACATCCGGCAAAGCATCACCGACATTCTGGCCACACCGCTGGGATCCAGAGTCATGCGCCGTGACTACGGATCGCTCATCCCGGCGCTGATCGACCAGCCGCTGAATAATGCCAACCTGCTGCGGCTTTATAGCGCAACGGTGACCGCTGTGTCGCTCTGGGAGTCCCGAGTAAGGATCAGCCGGGTAAATCGTACCGTAGACGCCAGCGGGAGGGCGGTCATTGAGATCGGGGCCACCATCAAAGACTCTGGCGAACAGCAGACATTCGGTGTTCCCGTGGGAGGTGTGTAGTGCCAAGCCATATAGATCTTTCTCTGCTGCCGGCCCCGACCATCATCGACCCGCTGGATTTCGAGACCATTCTGGAATCTAGGAAAAGCAGGCTTTTGGAGCTCACCCCCGAATCAGAGCGCCAAGAGCTGGCCGAAACCCTGGCGCTGGAAAGCGAGCCGCTGACAAAGTTCCTCGAGGAGTCGGCATATCGAGAGCTCAATCTACGCCAGCAGCACAATGAGCGCGCGAAGTCGCTACTTCTGGCCTATGCCACCGGCCCGGAGCTGGACCATATCGGCGTCACCTATTACCTGACTGAGCGCCTGACGCTGGACCCCGGAGAGCCTGACGCTAACCCGCCCACGCCACCAACCATGGAAAGCGACCCCGACTACCTGCGCCGTATCCTGCTGGCTCATGACGCCTTCAGCACCGCCGGCAGCCGCGAGGCTTACCGGTACTTCTCACTGAGCGCCGCCCCGGCCGTAAAAGATGCCGAAGCCGTCCGGCCGATTGCGGGCGTTGTGCAGGTTTATGTCTTGTCCCGTGAAGGTGATGGCGAGGCCAGCCCTGAGCTGATAACTACCGTCGAGCTGGCGCTGAATGAAGACACCGTGCGCCCGCTCACAGATACAGTTCGGGCGGGCAGCGCCACGGTTCTGGAGTTCCAGGTGATTGCCGAGCTTGAAATACAGGATGGGCCAGATACCACCGTTGTCATTTCTGAGGCCGAACGCCGCGCCAAGCAATACGTGGAAGAGCGCCACGCCCTGGGTGCAAAAATCGTTCTGGGCGCACTGGAGGCCCGGCTTTATGCGCCCGGCGTTGAGCGGGCCACCCTGCTAAGCCCAACCGCAGACATAGGTGGCGACCGGAGCGAAGCGCCCTATTGCTCCAGCATTGAGGTGACGGCGAATGGCTAGCTTGCTGCCGCCAAACACCACCGCGCTTGAACGGCGAATAGAGCAAGTCTCTGCCGATCTGGTAGCGGCCATCGCCCCGTTTGACGCCCTTTGGGATGCCCAGCGCATGCCCGTGCACATGCTGCCCTGGCTGGGCTGGGCGACCGGCGTCGACCACTGGAGCACTGACTGGCCAGAACAGGTTAAGCGCGACGCCATAAGCGAAGCTATTCCTATTCGCCGCCGACGCGGAACCGTGTGGGCTGTCCGCCGAGCCCTGGAGGTTTTGGGCTTTAGTGATGTCGAGATCCTGGAGCACACTAGGCAGGATTCAGCCTGGCGCGAAGCCGGCGGCCTGTATGTCGATGGCAGCTTTACGGTCGATGGCACCGCTGTTCTCGGCGGACACCTGGTTAACCCGCCCAAAGTCGTCACCACCAACTGGGCTCAGTACGCCCTGGCTTTCAACATTGCAGACGCTCCGTTCACAGCCGCAGACCAGCGCCGTGTCCGGGACCGCGTCGAGAGCGCAGCCCCGCTCAGGTCCGAGCTTGTGGCGCTGCTGTATCAGTATGCCGCCACCTGGTCTGCAGAAATTACCGTCTCACCGCTAACCCAGACAGTGCAGCAGTCCTGGCAGGGCTGCGAGGGCGCACCTGTTCACCGGGCGCGCCAGCTCATGGGGTGCCAGTCCCTTTCCGGCGACTACCTCCCTCGAGTCCTTGACGGCTTCAATTCTTTGCGCGGGGACTACCAGCTCACCGGCCAGCAACCGACCGGCGAACCGCTGGACCAGGGCTGGGGCACCATCGACATACAGATTAAGCAGCGCACCACCGCCGCCGCGCAAGCCTCAAGCCGGAACCACTGGACTCTGGGCGAAACCGAAACCGACACGCTGGATGCCAGCTGGGGCCTGAACGAGATCATCGACGGCCACCGCTCCATTGACGGCACCTGGGGGCTCGCTCTTTCCCAGCTATACCAGGTCCGAAAAACACCACTGGACGGCATTCGGCTGCTGGGAGAAAAGACAACCATTAATTCCATCGGGACAGACGCCCATGCCGTGCTACGGGACCGCAGACAGCGCAAGGAGATTCGATTGTGACAACCGTGATACCCGCAACTGAAATATACCGGGCGAAGGTGGCGGCCGCAGCGGCTGCCGGCACCGCTGTGCCAGCCATAACCGCTGTGGCCTGGGGCACCGGGAGCGCGCCAACAAACCCAGACGATCAGGCCCTGGCCAGCGAGGACCACCGGCAGGCGGTGGATTCCGCCGTGGCCGATGGCGTCACCCTGAAAATCGGCGCAACGCTGGAAGGCGACAGCGTGCTGGGGCGGTCCATTCGGGAAATCGGCCTGTTCGATTCCGAGGGTGACCTGGCCGCACGAAGAGTTCACAGCCCGCTGGAGCTGGATTCCGGCACCAGCATTGTCGCGACACTAGACCTACAGTTCTGATCAGACGAGGACCAACCATGACACAGCAAATTACCATTACCGACCCGCAGTTCAGCGAAGAGCTGCGCGCCATTCAGACCACCGACCCGGCACATCCGGACACCTGGAACCCGCAGTTCACCGATCTGCTGGCCAATGACCACTGGCTGCGCACCCTGATCCTGCAAACCCAGAACCAGGTGGAAGACATTCTGGGCAGTGACCCTGTCAACCTGTCAGATCGGCTTGACGCCCTGGTTCAATACGGCGCGCAACGCGTTTTTGTTGAGCGTGCAGAACAAGTGCCTGAGTTTGTGATCGAATCCGCTGTGGGCGGCGATGACAGCATCGACCTGGTAAGCACTGCCGGCATTCAGCCTGGCCAGCACTATTTCATTGTTGACTCTGGAAACACCCAAAGCGTTCGGGTTCGTCAAGTGCTCTCGGATAAGCGCATCACGCTGTACGGCTCGCTCACCAGCACCGTCGCTGTGGGCTCAACCCTTGGCCGCCTTGCTCCGGCAGAGTACGCAACGCCAGAGCTGACAGACATGGAGCGCGGCGCTTATTTGCACGTGCAGGGCTCAAACCTGGCAGCACGGTATTGGACCGGCAGTGCGTGGCAGAACCTGACAGCACGGGCAGACGGCAGCTGGAACATCCCCAGCAACGTCACGCGCTTGCGCGTGATGGGCGTTATTTCCCGCGTCGCGATCATCACAGCCTTGCCGATCGGCGTAACCCGCCGCCCCGAAAACATCTCACCGGCCGCCGCCGCCACCGGTGTAACAGCAACGCCAGAGTTGGTCGGTTCGCCTTATTACCCCCTGTACGGCGTGCCGCAAAATCTCCGCCGGTTTTACATCTTCAGACTGAACGAAGACGTGCCAGTCTACGAAGCCGACGAGACGCCGCTTGACGAAAATCCGATCGAAGCTCACACGGTTGCATCGCCAATAGACGTGGGCTCAGATCACGAATGGCAGTACCAGGACGAAAACGTGGAAGGCGAGTGGGCGCAGCGCTCACCCCGCACCCGTTTCGGTACCGCTGACACCTACATCGACACGCCGAGCGTTACAAGCCCGGCAGCTGGCGCAACCGACATACCTGAGCAGCCGGTTATCGAGCTGTCCGCATTTAACGTAATCAGCGGCACAGACGAGCACGTGGCCACGTCACTGCGTATTCGCGACAGCACCGGCGGCATTGTTTACGACGTGATCCGCTCTGAAACGCAGCTCACCAGCGTCACGGTGCCCGCAGATATCCTGCAGCCAGGCCAGACTTACACTATTGAGCCGCAGTACCACGGCGCGGTCTATGGCGATTCCGCCCGCGGCGCCGGCAGCAGCATCACAACGTCTGCATCGTTTGTGCCTGATTTTGATACCGAGATCGGCGCACCCTACGGCGGCGGTTATGTCGCGGGCAAAATTGTCTCAGATTACGACGGTCAGACGTACGGCCTTGTTGTGTCGGACGGCGGTGGCGACAGCGTTAAGATGGGCGACGGAACAATGAGCTGGCGCACCGCTAACACGGCTGTGACCGGCACTGCAGGCGTGCCGCCGATGACCCTGGCCGACGGCCGCACAAATCACAACGCCATTCTTGCGCTGAATAGCTTGTCTCAGTTTCCGGCTTTTAAGTGGATTGAAGACAACTGCAACGCGGCCCAGGGTCTGAATGGCCACACCGACTGGTACCTGCCAAGCCGCGACGAGCTTGAAATCCTCTATCGAAACTTCAAGCCCGACACCACGGCAAACAACACCTCCGCTCGCCAAACTACGGGTTTCGGCGGTGATGGCGCCACTTTCGGTACTAACGCAAATTCGCGGCCCACTCAAACTGGCTACACCGCAGGAGACCCAGCGCAAACCGACCGTGAAAGCTTCAAAGGCGCGTCCGCCGACGCTTTCGAGCCCAGCCACTACTGGTCATCGACGGAGAACGATGCGAGCCTCGCCTGGTTCCAGCGCTTCAACATTGGCTTCCAGTACCGGACCAGCAAGACGGTCAGCAACCGGGTGCGTGCCGTCAGGAGGATTGCACTTTAAACTTTTCTTTCCACTTTTATTTGGGGTGTTTCGCTATGAAGGCGAAAGAATTGCCGATTTATCGGGACACATTTGAGCTCATGAAATTGATCACCCAGATGACGCGGAATTTCCCGCGTGATCTGAAGATATCCCTGGGCGAGCGGTTGAGATCCGATTGCCTGGACATCGTGATCAACGTGTACCGCGCCAACGCGGCGCGAGATGGCCGCCGGCCGATAATCTCAGCCATTTTGGAGACCGTTCAAGTGGTTGAAATGACCATCCGGCTTTGCTGCGACCTTGCGTTAATCAGTAAAAAACAGCACGGCCAGCTGGTTGAGCGAACGGACGCTATCGGCCGTCAGGCCTACGGCTGGGAAAAGGCGAGTAAGTGACTTTTCAGGTAAACACGGCCAGAACGCGCAGGGCCAAGGCTTTGCGCGGCGAGCCAATAATCTCGGACTGCTCCCGCAGGGTTCGGCTTGCCCGGGCCCCGCGAAAAGGCGAAAGCCAGTTTCACGGCGGTTTTAATATCCCGCGGTGCGACGTGACAGTGAGCAGCTTAACGACGCTTTCGAGCCCAGCAACTACTGGTCATCGACGGAGAACGATGCGAGCAACGCCTGGAACCAGAACTTCAACAATGGCAACCAGAACCGGAACAACAAGACGAACAGCAACCGGGTGCGTGCCGTCAGGAGATCATAGTGTTTACTGTTGAAGAGGTCTTTCAAGCGTATTACGATTGCCGCAGAAATAAGCGCAATGCGCTGTCACAGTGCGATTTCGAGCTGCGACTGGAGCGCAATCTCATGAAGTTAATGCGCGACCTTAACGCTGGCGCCTATCGCATTGGCCGGTCAATCGCATTTGTGGTCAGTTACCCAAAATGGCGCGAAGTGTGGGCGGCTCAGTTCCGCGACAGGGTGGTGCACCACATCATCTACAACCGGGTGTCTGACCGCTTCTATCGCCGGTTTATTCACGACAGCTATGCCTGCATCCCCGGGCGTGGCTCATTGAAAGGGGTTGAGCGGATCCACGGATTCATGCGCAAGGCGACTGAAAACTGGCAGCACCCCGCCTGCTTTCTGCAAGCCGATTTGGCGAATTTCTTTGTCAGCATCGATAAAGACATTCTGTTCAATTTGCTGCGCAAGCGAATAGACGACGATGAGACTCTCAATCTGACCGCTCAAGTGTTGTTTCACGACCCAACCCAGCGCCCGATCGTGAACAGTCCGGCGTGGAAATTCCGCCACGTGCCGCACCACAAAAGCCTTTTCAATAGTGGTAACAAAGGGCTTCCGATCGGGAATCTATCGAGCCAGTTTTTCGCCAACGTTTATCTCGACTCTATGGACCAGTTCGTAAAGCGCGACCTGGGCGTGCGCTGGTACGGGCGTTATGTCGATGACGTGGTTCTGATCGGTAAAACGCCTGCAGAACTGAACGACGCGTTTGAGGCCATGAAAACGTTCGCGTTGACGCAGCTGGATGTACATTTCCACCCCAATAAAACGCAAAGAAACAGCGTCTATCGCGGTATTAATTTCTGCGGCTACGTGATGCTGCCGCACCGCCGGTACGTTCGCCGGCGCAGCACAAATGCCATGAAAGCCGTAGCGCACAGCGCCGAAAGACACGACAACCCAGAAGCCTGGGCCTCAAGAATGAACAGCTACCTGGGCATTTGCCAGCACGCCAACACCTACAATCTGCGCAAGCAATTAGCCATCGAGACCGGCGCATCCTTTCGCGCCCAGCTAACGAAAGTCAAAACCCCAAACCGCACGAGGATCGCAGCATGAGCAACAAATACATCACCGCGTATTACGTCGACGCTCAAGACGGACGCCCAGCCAACGAAGCAAAATTGCGCCACGGCCCTAAGCTGCCCAGCCCGCAAATCAAAGTCAACGCAGTGGATCGGCGCCTGGTACCGGCACTCATAATCGGCACCATGCCCGCAAGCGAGCCCCTGGCGCCAGGCATGACGTTGATCGACAAAGCCGAGCACGACAGCCTGCTGGCCGGCGTTGACGCCTGGCGCGTAGAGCTTGAGATCGCCGCTAACGAGAAGCGCCGGGCAGGCATGGTGCTGTCTCGCTTTCAGGCCCGCGCTGTGCTACGCCGATACGGCTACAGAGAGGCCATTGAGCAGATTATGAACGACCCGGAAACCGACGCACTGACTGTTGACGCGTGGAATGATGCGGGTGAATTTCGCCGCACATCACCGATGCTTAAAGCAATGGCGATCGCCCTTGGCATTAACGATGAAGACCTTGACGCGATGTTTGAAGAGGGTGCTGGAATAGAGGCCTAAGGTAAGCTGAGAATTTATCTAAAACCCTTTAAAGGCCGCCGCTTCAGCGGCCTTTAATTTGTTTGGACAAAACAGACAAATCCTGTGCATGGCAATCAACCCTACTGCGATCATCATGTGCGTATATCCGCAAAACACCAGGAGGCGTCATGCTCGATCAATATCACCACGGTGTACGAGTGCTCGAAATTAACGAAGGCACTCGCACCATTCGAACAGTCGCAACAGCCATCATCGGCCTAGTGGCTACAGCTCCGGAAGCGCTCACGGGCCTTGCTGCTGAAGTCACGCTGCGCACTATCGCCAATAACGCCAACATCGTTTACACCGCAGTGGAAACCGGCAGCGCAGGTAACGGTATTCGGGTTAGCTATGTAGACCCAGGCACCAACTCTGCAGCGCTGTCTGTCAGCGTCAGCGGCAAAGACATCACCGTAAACCTGGCCACCGATATCGACGGCAGTCTTGACAGCACTGCCTCAGAAGTCATGACGGCCATCGAGGCCAGCACCGAAGCGGCAGCCCTCGTTAGTGTTGCGATGGATTCCGGCAATGATGGTACCGGCCTGGTGAGCGCCGCCGGCTGGGAAAAACTCACCGGCGGCGAAAACGAAGCCTTCCCGCTGAATACCCCCGTTTTGGTAACGAACGTCTTTGAAGCAATCGGCAATGCAGGCACCACCGGCACACTGCCGGCGGCACTGGATGCCATTGCCGACCAGGCCAACACGCCCATTGTTGTGGTTCGGGTAGAGCAGGGCACCACTGAAAGCGAAACCACCGCCAACGTCATCGGCACCGTCACCGCCCAGGGCAAGAAAACCGGGCTGAAAGCACTATTGGCAGCTGAGCAGAACCTAGGCGTAAAGCCCCGCATCATCGGTGCGCCAGGCCTGGACACGCCAGCCGTAACCGCTGAAGCCGTCGCCATGGCCCAGAAGTTGCGCGCGTTCGTGTACGCCAGCTGCCACGGCTGCGAAGTCATCGAAGACGCCATCTTGTATCGCAACAGCTATGGCGCCCGCGAACTGATGCTGATCTGGCCAGATTTCGTCGCGTTCGACGTAAACACCGCATCCACTTCCACCGCCTTCGCTGTAGCGCGTGCCATGGGCCTGCGCGCGAAGATAGACCAACAGGTGGGCTGGCATAAAACCCTGTCTAACGTGGCCGTGAACGGCGTAACCGGCATCAACAAAGATGTGCACTGGGATCTGCAAGACCCCAACACCGACGCAGGGCTGCTGAACGCCAATGAAGTAACCACTCTGATCCAGCGCGACGGCTTCCGCTTTTGGGGCTCACGCACCTGCAGTGCCGACCCGCTGTTCCAGTTCGAGAACTACACCCGCACCGCGCAAATCCTGGCTGACACAATCGCAGAGGCGCACATGTTCGCCGTCGACAAGCCCATGCACCCGTCGCTGGCGAAAGACATCATTGAAGGCATCAACGCCAAGTTCCGCGAGCTGAAAGCCCTGGGCCTGATTATCGATGCCAGCGCATGGTTCGATGACGTAGCCAACACCAAAGACACGCTAAAGGCCGGCAAACTGTACATCGACTACGACTACACCCCAGTGCCGCCGCTGGAAAACCTGCTGTTGCGCCAGCGCATCACAGACCGGTACCTGGTGGACTTCGCCAGCCGCGTAAACGCATAAGGAGCACAAGCAATGGCACTTCCGAAAAAGCTCAAGCACTTCAATTTATTCGGCAACGGCGACAACTGGCAGGGCATGATTGGTTCGCTCACGCTGCCGCCCCTGGTGCGCCAGATGGAAGAGTACCGCGGGGGTGGTATGAACGCCCCGGTGGACATCGACATGGGCATGGAAAAGCTTGAATTTCAGTGGACGCCTGCCGGGCTAATCCCTGAAATTTTCGACAACTTCGGCACCAGCCAGCTGGACACCGACATGCTGCGCTTTGCCGGTAGCTACCAGCAAGACGACACCGGCGAAACCATCCCGGTGGAAATCGTGGCCCGTGGCCGCCACCGCGAAATCGCCATGGGCGATGCGGAATCTGGCAGCAACAACACCCAGAGCGTTACCACCACCGTCAGCTACTACAAGCTGACCATCAACGGTGAAGTCGTAATCGAAATCGACGTGCCCGGCATGGTCGAAAAAGTACGCGGCGTAGACCGCCTGGAACAACACCGCCAGAACATCGGCCTGTAAGGAGCTAACCCCGTGAGCAAACCCGAAAGCGTAACCGTGCAGCTGGACACCCCCATCCAGCGCGAAGGCGATAAGATCGAAAAGCTGGTACTGCGCAAGCCCATGGCGGGCGAACTACGCGGCCTGAGCCTGGCCGAAGTGCTGAACCTGGACGTAGACAGCGTGACCAAGCTTATTCCTCGCATCAGCACTCCCACGCTGACAGAACAAGAAGTGCGCAACATGGACCCCGCAGACCTGGTGGAGGCCGGAAAGGAGATCGCTGGTTTTTTGCTGCAGAAGCGGCACAAGGGTTAATCCCGCACCGCGTTGACGATGCCATGGCTGACGTGGCCGCCATATTCCACTGGCGGCCCTCAGACATGGAACACATGACACTCTCAGAATTGATGGAATGGCGTGAACACGCACGCAAGCGCAGCCAGCCGGAGGAATAATGTCGAAAAGCCTGGATTTGCAGGTCATCCTGGCCGCCAAAGACCGGGTAACCGGCCCGCTCAAGAAAATCAACGCCACAACCGGCGCTACAGCCCGGGCGCTTAAACAGGCCCAGGCTGAAACCCGCAAGCTGCAAAACACCCAGCGCGACATTTCCTCATACCGCAAAGCCGACAAGGCGCTGAAATCCAATTCAGCGGCGCTTTCCGCATCCCAGCAGCGCGTGCGCCAGCTAGGCGATGAGCTAAAAGCCACTGCAAAACCCACTGCCAAACTGCGAGCCGAATACAACAAGGCACGCAAAGAAGTGGAGAATTTCAACGACAAAGGCCAAAAGCAGCGAAAAGAACTGGGCTCTGTACGCAAGCGGCTCAAGGATGCCGGCATCAGTACGCGCAACCTGGCCGATGAAGAGCGCAAGCTGGCTGAACGCATGAAAGTGGCGAACAGTCGCATGCAGCGCCAGAAGCGCTACCTGGAACAGCTGGGCAAAGCCGACGTAAGCGGCAAGTTCAAGAACATGACCAGTGAGGTGGGTAAGTTCAGTAAGCGGGCCTTAGTGGCGACAGGCGGTGTGGCAGCAGGCATATTCGGCCTTGCCAATTCCACCGCAACACTTGGTGACGAAGTGGCGAAGACCGGCGACAAAATCGGCATCGGCCTTGGCCCATTGCAGGAACTGCGCTACGCGGCTGAACGCTCTGGCGTATCCACGCAGAAGTTCGATTCCAGCCTAGAGCGCTTTGTGAAGCGCATGGGCGAAGCCACCAGCGGCACCGGTGCTGCAAAGAAAGCCTACGATGAACTGGGCTTATCTGCCGAAGACCTCGCAAAGATGACGCCGGAAGACAGTCTGGCCGTGGTCGCCGATCGCCTTGGCAGCGTCGAAAACCAGTCCCAGAAGGTCGCACTCGCCGCACAGTTGTTTGGCCGTGAAGGCGTGGGCATGATCAACATGCTAAAGGATGGAAGTGCAGGCCTGAAGGAACTGCGCAAAGACGCCTTAGCCACCGGCTACGTGCTCAGCGAGAAGGCCGCACGTGATGCGGAAACCTTCAAGGATGCAATGCTCGACGCCCAGCTGGGCATGACCGGCATGAAGAACACCATCGGCGCCGAGCTGATGCCGGCGGTGACCGAACTGATGGGTGACTTGTCCGGCTGGATGCGTGAGAACAAAGACCAGGTGAAAGCCTTCGCCGCCACCTTTGGCGAGAAAATGAAATCAGCCCTGCCTGTCATCCGCGATCTTGCTGTTGGCGTTGCCAGTACGGCTAAGAATGTCGCGTGGCTGGCTAGTAAGGCAGCTGGATTAGTAGGCGGCGTTGAAAACCTGAGCATGGTCTTGGCGTTTCTGTTCGCGCTCAAGCCAGCATTGGCAATACTCGCGTTCGGCAAAGCACTGTTTGCGGCCGGTACCGCGTTGGTTGGCCTTGCCGGTGGCTTGCCCGCGATAGCGGCTGGCGTAAAAGCCATTGGCCTGGCGCTCACAGCAAACCCGATCGGCATCGCCATTGCTGCAATTGCAGGCGCCGGTTACCTGATTTACAAAAACTGGGGCAGCATTGCCAGTTTCTTTAAAGGGCTTTGGGCCCAGGTAAAAGCCGCCTTCAGCGGCGGCATCGCCGGCGTGGGTAAACTCATCTTAAACTGGTCACCTCTAGGCCTGTTCTACAAAGCCTTCAGCGGTGTCATGGGCTGGCTGGGTGTCGAACTGCCATCCAACCTGACCGCCGCCGGCGGCAAGATGATCAGCGGCCTAGTGTCCGGTATCGGTAGCGCCATTGGTGGCCTGGGTAGCATGCTCAGCGGCTTATGGTCTGGCGTCAGTGGCGCCTTCAGCCAAGGCATCTCAACGGTGGGTAGCCTTATTGTGTCGTGGTCGCCTGTTAGCCTTTTCAAGAAAGCCTTTTCCGGAGTAATGATCTGGTTCGGTGTCGATCTGCCCGAGTCTTTCACCGGCTTCGGCAAACAGATCCTAGACGGCCTGGTGGGCGGCATACTCGGTGGCCTAAGCAAGGTGAAAGAAACCATCACCGGCGCCGGCGCCAAAGCGATCGGCTGGTTCAAAGAAACGTTGGGCATCAAATCCCCGTCCCGCGTGTTCATGAGCGCAGGCCACGACACCCTGGAAGGCTACCGCCAGGGCCTGGAACAGAAAGAGCCCGACACACTCAAGCAAGTTACCGGCTTTGGAAAGCGTGTACGCCAGGCCGGTGCGGGCATTGCCATTGGCGCTGCAGCACTGCCAGCCGCCGCCGGCAACGTGGAATTCGACAGCAGGCCGCCCATTTCCCGTGGCGCGCCAACCACACAGCAAGCCGGTGGCGACACCATCACCATCCACGTCAACACAGCACCCGGGCAAAGCGCCCAGGAAATCGCCGGCGAAGTGCAGCGCATACTGGCCGCGCGTGACAGAGCCAAAGCCACCCGCGCCCGCAGCGCACTGTACGACAGGGATTAACCGCTATGATGATGACGCTGGGCATGTTTGTATTTGAAACAAAGTCTCTGCCGTATCAGCAGCTGCAGCGCGCAAGCCAATGGCGCCACGCCAGCCAGTCGCGGGTAGGGCAGCGGCCCGGGTACCAATACCTGGGCCCAGGTGAAGACACCATATCCCTGTCTGGCACATTGCACCCCGAAATAACCGGCGGCCGCGTAACCCTGGACGACGTGCGAATCATGGCAGACGAGGGCAAAGCCTGGCCGCTGATCGAAGGATCGGGCCGGGTTTACGGCTTCTGGGCCATCACCGGCGTGAGCGAAACCAGCTCCGTGTTTTTCAGCGACGGCGTGCCGCGCAAAATCGAATTCAGCATCGAACTGGTTCGGGTAGACGAAGACAACTTCGAACAGTTCCGCAGCCAGGCAGGTACCAGCCGCGACGCCGCCATTGGCCTAGGGCTTTACAACCCACGCCGCAGCGGAGGGTTACTCGCATAATGGAACACCGCGCCCCGTATTACCGCCTGATCGTTAACGGCACCAACATCACCCCGCGGGTAAACGGCCGCCTGATCGACCTGACCCTAGACGAAACCCCAGGCGACGAAGCCGACACCCTCTCAATCACCATCAGCGACCACGACAGCGCCGTAGAGATCCCGCCTAAGGGCGCCGAGATTGAGCTGGCCATAGGCTGGAAGAATCAGCAGCTGGTCGAAAAAGGCCTGTTCATTGTCGACGAAGCCAGCTTCACCGGCCCGCCCGACCAAATCAGCATAACCGCCCGCAGTGCCGACATGCGCAACGGCTTGCCCGCGCGGCGAACACGATCGTGGGACCAGGTAACCCTGGGCGACATAGTGGGTGAAATCGCAGCCAACAACGAACTGGAAGTAGTGGTGGCCAAGCGCCTGGGCGCGATCGCCATCGAGCACCTGGACCAAACCGACGAGTCTGATTTGAACCTGCTGAACCGTCTGGCCGAAAGGCACGACGCCATATCCGCAGTAAAAGCCGGCCGCCTGCTGTTCACACCCAGGGGCGAAGCCAAAACAGCCAGCGGGAACGCCTTGCCACTGTTGGCCATCACCCCGCAAAGCAGTGACCAATACAGCTACCGCGAAGTAGACCGCGAAAAATACACCGGCGTGGTGGCGTTCTGGCAAGACTTAGAAAAGGGCACACAAGTACAGGCACTGGCAGGCAGTGACGGCAGAATAAAGCGCCTGCGCGCAACCTACGCCAACGAACCGGAAGCCCTGGCAGCGGCGAACGCGGAGTTGAACAGGCTTACTCGAGGAGAAGCAGAATTCAGCATCACCCTGGCCGTGGGCCGGCCAGAGATTGGGCCAGAGTGGCAAATGTCAGTGGACGGTCTGAAGCCGCAAGTAAATGGCCGGCAGTGGGTGATTACCAGGGCCAGCCATAGCTTGAGTGATAGTGGATTGATTACAGCCTTAAATGCCGAAACAATCAGTCAATAGAAAGAACCTATTGCTAATGTTCGTGGGGTATCTCGCCCGTCTCCAGCATTGTTATCAGCGCATCGTGCGAAAGGATGAAGCACCCGCGGTCACGGGCTTTTTCCATCTTCGCCGGGCCGGCATTTGGGCCGCAGCAAAGAAACGAAAGGTTTTTGGTAACGTCCTTTTTAACCGCCATCAGGTGTTCGGAAGCCTGGCTTTCAAGCGTTGCCCGAAGGTCTTTGGCAAAACCCGTGAAACAAATCTCTGGGCTTGTATCCGCTTTCGGCGGTGGCGGCGTGTAAGGCTGCCTGACCGTTGCTTCGCCTTCACCCAGGTACCGGTTGATTCTGTCTTTACGAAAGGTGCGGTACTTTCCATCGTGCTGACAAACGCCCCGCAAATATCGCCCCGACTCGTTCCAGTGCTCCACCGTCCAGTCGTTTGTTTCTCCTTTTGAATCCGTATAGTTAAACGAAATTGAGCCCATTGCGGACATCCTTGTTTTTATAACTCCAATGGTCGAAGTCATGCACTAAAAAAACCGCTGACTTAGAGCCTGCCGGGCTCCACCACCACGCTCAAAACCGTCTTTGTTGACGGGTCATAGTCACAGCTGTATGCGTAATTTTCGAAAGCGCCATAGCCATTGGAGAACTGAACGCGGTCGCCGTAGTAGGTAAGGGTGCCCTCATCCTTGTCCAGCCAGCCGCGCCGGCTCAGCTTCAAATCGGGGTATTCATCAGTCCACTTAACCTCATACTTGGCCTGGCGCTCAATCTCTTTTTGGCATCGGTTAGTTGCACCTGACCAATGTTGCTCGCCCCAGCACGCAATATCCTGCCGGCACAGCGCTTGTTCAGCGGCTTCTGTTGTCGCTATTTCCTCTGCCGTAGGGCCGGCTGGCTTTTCAACCACTTCATCTTCGGAAGAACAAGCGGTAAAGCCAATCACTGTAACCAGTGCGATGGCGCCAAGTCCGATCAGCATTTCCTTATTACCGACCCCGGGACTCTTTACGCCGCAATGCGGGCAGGTCTTAGCCTGAGCTGAAACCTCTCTTTTACACTCTTTGCACTTTGTTAAAGCCACAACAAACTCCTTATTCAACAGCTTCCATTAAAAAACCTTACCACTGCGCCAATAGCACTGCCCCACAATCTCCACCTGGCCCATGTTCTCCGGATGGATGATTTCTTCGCGATACATATCGTTATCGCTGGACACCCGAAGCGATCCATCCGTCATCTTCTGCAAGCGCTTTATCCGCAGGCCATCACCAATTCGAATAGCGAAAACGCCATCTGGCTTAGTGCGGGAGCGGTCAATCAACACCATGTCACCATCAGCTAGTGTGCCATCCATAGAGTCGCCGGCCACGAGAATGCCGACCAGGGTGCTTTTAGACAAGCCCTCGCGGGTAAGCCAGTCGTTGCGAAACTTCAGGCGGCTGCTTATCCGTTCGTGATCGAAAAAGGAGCCGTGGCCGGCGCTGACTTCTATGTCGTAAAGCGGAATTTCTGAATACTCGTTATCCATGCCCGGCGGTATTTCTGTTGCGCCCTCGGCTGTCTCTCCAAAAATCAGCCAATCCATACTTCTGGACGTTTTCATGCAGAACCCAACGCAGTACTCGATCGGGATAGATCCCCGATTTTTCCAGTTATAAACCGCCTGTTTAGATGCGCCGACGAATTCACCAACCTGACCATCGTTTTTGGCGCCGATCGCTTCTCTCATTCTGTGAATCATTAATTCACTATTTAAAAGTTTGTCACCCATATTGAATACCAATAGCAAAATACAATAACCAAATTGTTTACAGGCTTGTGGATTGGGGTCTATCATTCTGTGTAACGAAATAACACACAGAGGATACACCATGCGCCAAACCAATAAACCCATCCGCAATCGCGCTCCCGATGGTGTTGTTGTTGAAAAGCCGGTTGGCCTTCGCCTCCTTCAAGAGGAGCGCGACCAGCTAATCAACATCGCCACCACCGAAAACCGTTCTATGGCGGCCCAGGCCAGAGTGTTCTTCCTGGCTGGTCTGGAACTCTATAAGCACCAGAAATCCGCTTGAAGTTAGATCCTTTAAGGAGAGTTGCCATGTATCAGGACCCTAAACGCATCCGGAAACACCGCGTCAGCATCAACCTGGACGATTACGAAGCTGCGTTGATCACCGCCCTGGTGAACTACACCGGCACCGATCGTGCCGGCCTGGTGCGCCAGATGCTGATCGCTCAAGCCGAGGCCGCATTGCTTCCCTCCGCACTAAGCATGGCTTTTGGGCACAGTAAAACCGAGTTGTAAATTCGCACCTTTTGAGGCCCTGAAAAATGCCTGAACTGAACGTCGAGCTGACAGAAGAACAGGAGCAATTGCTCGAATCCATCCGACACCAAGAGAGATTAGCGACTATTGACCAGGCGGCCGAATGGCTGCTGAAACAGCGGCTGAAGCAATCCAGCCTGAAGTTAACCGGGCGCAACCGTGCCATTCACGCAGTAGGGAGCCCACGCAAGTGAAAGCCAAAGTTAAAACGCCCATGAAGCGAAATTACATGCGCATTTTCTGCCCCGATTGCGGCGGCATTTGTCGGATGCGCACCAGCCAGGAGATAGACCCACTGCTGAAGCGCGGATACGTGATGTGCCAAGACATCGAGTGCGGCTACCGCGGCGTGATTCACATCGAACACGTGGCACGGCTTTCTTACACCGGCCATGAGAAAGACAAGCGCATTCCGTTCACCGAAAGCATACAGCGCCACCTGCAAATGGCCCTGCTGGGTGAAGACAAAGAACAAACGCCGTAACGCATCAAAAACACGAAAGGACACGAACATGACCGCTATCGCAAAACAAATCATGACCGACGCCGCCTACCGCCAGTTGATGGCCCTGCGCAAGCACAGCCACAGCGCCAATGACTGCGTTGAGAAAGTAGTGGACAGCCTGATGGAAGAGTTCAACTGCAGCCGCCGGCGCGCAGCCATACTGGCTTTATCAGTGTGGGCAGACCTTGAAGACGTGGGCATGCCTGCGGCTTTCATTGATGTCAGCCTTACCACCGGCAACACCGTTGTTATTTTCGACGCCAGCACCGGCAGAACCTCCGTTTTTTCAATCCGCGAACTGCTCCATCTGCGCGACAACGCCAACCCTGTTACGCACATCCAAGCCTAACCCGGAGCTACAAATGCAAGACCACCTGCGGTCGGACATCATTTCCCGGCTAAAAAGCGACTTTGGCGGCAAAGAGAGCACCGACGCGAAATATGTGCGCCGGTTGCTGTGCCCCAGCTGCGGAAAAAAAGAGGCGTTCACCTCGCTGGATGCGCCCTGGATGATCCGCTGCGGGCGGGAATCAAAGTGCGGCGATTCACACCACGTAAAGCAATTGTTCCCGGAACTGTTCGACAGCTGGACAGAACGCTTCGCAAAGCGCGACTTAAAGCCAGGCGAAAAGGCCAGCGGTACCGAAGTGGCCGATGCGTACATGGAGCACGGCCGCGGCTTTGCCCTGGACAAAGTTCAGGGCTGGTACAGCCAGGAAACCTACTGGGATTACCACCGCAATATTTCATCAGCAACAGTGCGCTTTGCCATTAACGGTACCGACTACTGGGAACGCATCATCGATAAGCCGGACCGCTTCGGCAAGATGAAAGCCCACTTCAACAAAGGTGCCAACTTCCGTGGTCAGGCTTGGGTACCGCCCGGGCTGGACCTTTCCCAGGTGTCAGAGCTGTGGATAGTGGAGGGCATATTCGACGCCATCGCGTTGTACCACGCTGGCATTGCTGCCGTTGCCGCGTTCAGCTGCAACAACTACCCGGAAAAGCTTCTGGAACAGGTCTCTGGTCTGTGTGAAGCCGCTGACAATAAACCCCCGCGTTTAATTTGGGCCTTAGACGGCGACAGCGCTGGCGTTCGTTACGTTCAGAAGTTCGCCCGCATTTCCCGCGCCGCGGGCTGGCTGATCGGCGCCGCTGTTATCGCGCCGGTGGGTAAAGAGAAGCGCGACTGGAACGACGCATGGCAGCGCGGCGAACTGGTCAGTGAAGACGGCGAACTGCTGACCAAAGAGCCACGGCACCAGGGTGACCTGGTCATCGCTCGCAGCGCTGGCGAAAAAGCCACCCACATTTTCAACCACACCGGAAAGCGCGACTTCCCGTTCGATTACGGCAACCGCCTATTCTGGTTCCGCCTGAACATGGACGAATTTCAGAAAGCCGTAAATGACCAGGAAGAATCCAGCGAAACCCTGACCGATCGCGAAATCCGCGACAGAGCGCTGGACCAGTGCAACGCCGTTTCTGAAATCGCCAACAGCCACGTCAGTTTTTTGTATTACCTGGCCAACAAAGTGACGGATGAAAGCTGGTACTACACCCGCGTGGAATTCCCACACGATGGCCGGCCGGTAAAAAACACATTCAGTGGCGGCCAGCTGGCCAGCGCCAGCGAATTCAAAAAGCGCCTGCTAAGCGTTGCACCTGGTGCGGTATGGACCGGCAGCAGCCAGCAGTTAGACCGGCTGCTGAAACAACAGATCAGCGGCATTAAAACCGTAGAGACTATCGACTTCATTGGCTATAGCAAAGAGCACGAAACCTGGGTGTTCCCAGAGTTGGCCGTAAGCCACGGCAGCATCTACGAACTGAATGACGAGGACTATTACGACATCGGCCGAATGAGCGTGAAAACGCTCTCTGAGTCGGTGGCACTGAAAATCAACAACAACCGTGCCGACTACCAGCACGGCTGGGCATTGGACTTGGCCAACTGTTTTGGCCCTAAGGGCGTTATTGCCCTGGCGTACTGGCTGGGCAGCCTGTTTGCCGAGCAGATCCGGCGGGCGCACAAGTCTTTCCCGTTCATCGAGATAGTGGGCGAAGCCGGTTCTGGTAAATCCACGCTGATCGAATTCCTGTGGAAACTGGTTGGCCGGCAGGATTACGAAGGATTCGACCCCAGCAAAGCCACCCTTGCAGCCCGGGCTCGTAACTTCGCCCAGGTGTCCAACTTGCCGGTAGTGCTGATCGAGTCCGATCGGGACCAGGACGGCGCCGGCGCAAAGCAGCGCCAGTTTGATTGGGACGAACTAAAAACGGCCTACAACGGCCGGTCTGTTCGCAGCCGTGGCATGAAGAACGGCGGCAACGACACTTACGAGCCACCGTTCCGCGGCGCCGTGGTGATCAGCCAGAACGCCCAGGTGTCGGCAAGCGATGCCGTACTGCAGCGGATTGTGCACCTGAACGTAACGCGCCAAGGCCACAGCGAAACAACCAAGGCCCTGGCCGAACGCCTGGAGCGCACACCCATGGAACAGGTGAGCGGCTTTATTCTGCAAGCGGCCACGGCGGAAGCCTCGCTGATGCGGATTATCTGCGAGCGGTCACCTATCTATGAAAAAGCGCTTTCCGAGTTACCAGACATACGCATTCACCGGATAGCCAAAAACCACAGCCAGATTATGGCGCTGCTGGACTGCCTGGGCCCAGACGGCCTGCAGCTGCTGCCCGAAAGTTACCTGGAACCCGCCCGTGAAATGGTGCAGGGCATGGCCATCGAACGGCAAACCGCCGTGAACGCTGACCACCCCATGGTTCAGGAATTCTGGGAAGCGTTCGACTACATCGAAGGCCAGAGCAGCACCGCCACCCTGAACCACTACGACGACGACAGCCTGATTGCCGTCAACCTTAAGCACTTCGAGCAAGTGTGCGCTGAAGCAAAGCTGCGCATTCCGCCCATCACCGAATTGAAGCGGCACCTGAAAACCAGCCGCAGCCGAAAATTTATTGAATCGAGCCGAACCGTGCGGAGCGTCCTCCGCCGCGAAGGAAATGCCCTGGGCAGCGCCACCGTGCGTTGCTGGATTTTTGAAGCCGAAGCCTAGACCTCTACCTAAAAACCGGAAAACCTTATGACCCAAGCAGTAGCAATAACAACCGAACAAGCCCCAGCCGCCCGCCTGCACGACATTGGCGAGCTGACAGTCATCAACGAAGACCACGGCCGTGTGCACCACCACGTGGCCATGGTGCTGGTGTTTGATTCCGCAGAGCAGGCTGCCGCCTGCATGGAAGCCGGAATTGTGCGCCTGGTACCGGCCAAAGATTTAAGCGCCAACGCAACGGAGTACTTGAACGATGGCCGATGAAGCCGACGTTGCCGACGCCTACATCGAGCAATCCCTCGAAACCGCGCTGCGCGCCCAGCTGGAACTGAACAGCTACCTAAGCACAGCCCCTGATTGCGAACAGTGCGGCGAGCTAATCCCCGAAGCCAGGCGCAAAGCCGCGCCGGGGTGTCCCACTTGCGTCGAGTGCCAGCACCTGCTGGAAGCGAAAGCCCGGAACTACCGATAAATAAAAGCTGAAAATTCTAACTGGAGATAACCGATGGACACGAACAGCAGTCACCTTCAACAGACCCTGGACGTTCTAGAGGTACTAATGCAGAGCACCGACGAAATGACCCTGACAGAACTTGAGTTGCTGGCAGAGACGATGACCGCCGCACTAAAGGATAACGTTGTCGCGGCAATAACAAATAAGCAGGTGCACACCGTGATCGAAGGGTACGCGCTGGATCCAATCTTGCCCGATGGGTTTTCAGTCACCCCAAACGACGAGCGGCTCGAAAGTCACCGCTTCTGGTGGTACCGGCCCTACATCACCACCAGGCAACACGGCGAACAGACCCACTACTGGGTGGAGTGTCTGGACGGCGGCGCATGGGATCGCCCCACCTGGTGGGGAACAGTGGATTCCCTGGAAGAAGCTGGGGAAATCTGTCGTAAAGGCCAAACCTGAATTGATTGCCATGCAGCACTGCAACACCAAAAACGAACACGCGGTATATAGGGAGAACATTATGGAAAATCAGACGCTAACAAAAGAACAGATGATCGATAACCTCTACCTGGTTATGGAAGAGATTTTTTTACAAGGCATGGTCATTAACCGCCGAGGTCTTGTTCAGTTTCATGCGCATGTCAGCGCCCATTGTGAGAATTTTGATGTTCGGGTAATGCCAGCGAACACCCGTTACGAAAAAGAATTCGAGTTGCCTGAACAGCTCGCGGCTATCCGTATTGATTTGGATTTCTACGACTGGTCTACGGTTGAACGGTGCAGAGAAGAATACCAGGTCCGAATGGTAGAGATTGAAACCTTTATTCGTTACCTGGACTGGCTGATAGCGCGCAACACACGGATTGAAGCTGAGCTGAAGAAGGTGGCGGCATGAGCACTGAGCGCCCAAGAGAATTCAATCAATCGGTATCAGATGCAGATATTGATCTAAAAAATCTGGCAATGGATCTTCCGGCTGAATGCCTGGAACGTGTGGCTGCCATATTCAAATGGTGGTGCCTTTCCGGTTGCAATGGTTGCGAGCACAAAACCCTTCGCAAGCTTGCAAGCAAGCATGCCCGTAGGGCCTTAAAAATTCTGGAGGAACGAGGTGACCGTTAAAAAGAAGATTTCCAAGGCTACGTCCGTTATCTCCCAAAGGAGCATAGACGCTGATCTGGACCAGCGCGATTACTTGCTGAATTACTTGCGGCAGCGATCGCTCCAGGTGCTCGCCGATCGGTTTTTCGTAAGCACCACTGCTATATGGATAGCAGAAACAAAACACCTGAAATGCCGAACAGACGTCCAGAACGCAGAAATTCAGCGATTACGTAGCGAATACCATCTGGCCAAGGCCAACAAAATGCCGAACTACCGGATTACGGTTATAGCCAGGCGGAACGGTGTCAAAGAAAACACAGTTTACCGGCGCCGGCATCAGCGCATAGCGAATAAAGCCCGGGCGTTTTACAAGAATCACGAAGTAAGACAGGGGATGGCATTGTGAAAACCGAAACAATCGATAGCATGTTTGAAGGCAATATCAGGGCAGAAGTAATCATTCATCTGGCCACTATGCTGGCACAGGATTTATTTCCTCCTGTAGCAACAGAAGCTTTTATGGAAGAAGACCCCGAGCCCCTGTGGGAGTCTATCGGAATAGAGCCACCTTACGATCTGGACGACCCCGGGCTGATATTCGATCACTTGATGGATAACGAAAAAAGCGGCTTCCTGGTTAAGTTCTCAACACCGGTACCGCAAAACATAAAGGCTGATGAGTCGCACCGCATGTCATGGGCTATTACGCCGCAAAGTGGATCTATGCCGACACCTATCAAGAAGCCTGTGAAAAATCTCTGGAATGGCGTGATCAGTTCGTTGAACAGAAGCGCAAAGCGGCATCGGAGGTGGCTTGTGATTAGTGTTAGCAGGAAGGATTTCGAAAAGTGTTTTTCAGTGCCGAAAGGGGTCTTTTGGAATGATGCAAGCGAGCAGTACGATGCCCTGCCTGGTGCTGCTGGGTTTGATGAAGTGAAGATTTATCACGGTAAATGGATGGGCTGGCAGGCCAGTCGTCATGGGCTTAAAAGTAGTAGTTTTCAGATGGGTATAGACTATTCAAAAGCCTTTATCCTTACAAAACAGGCAGAAGCAGTTCACAAATTAGTATTAAAACTAGGCATATATTGCGAAACCGACCCAATGGATCTTATTGAAGAAGAGGTTGAAAGGCTGCGCAACGAGGCTAATAAGGAGCAAGACCGATGATCAGTAAGCCGATCCACGTAGCAGCAAGCCCTCTTACTGGCACAATCTATGCCGGAACCCTTCTTAAGTGTGGCAGGGTATGGGCTGCGAATAAGCGCGATGTGACGGTGGAAGCACTGGTGGCCGTGGCTGAACACACTCTGCAATTCGGTAAGCCGGTGGTGATCCACGCAAACGGCGAGCCTGAATACCGGATAACAGTTGAGAAACTGGGCGTGCAGGAGCAGATCAATGACGACTGAAATGAAAGGCGGCCACCTCGCCCGATCCGCCGCCATGCTCTGCCAAGATCCAGAGTTCCGCGTGTACCTGGACAGGGCCCAGAGCAAAAAGGCCGGAGTTACCATTCCGGATGGCACCCACACGGTAGAAGATGCGCGGGATCTCATCGTTACGGCCTGCAACATCGCCAGCCGTGCCGAACTGGACCACAACCTGGGCGCCGCTACTCGCTTTCGCCACATAAAGTCACACTTCCTGCGCTGGCAAGGCCGGCAGGCGCGGAGGGAGGAAACAACCAGATGAGACCTGTCAGCCTTCAAACGTTCATCGATGTGGTGTACTGCGACGACAAAGAGCCGCCTTCGCTGGTGTCCATCCGCAACCGGTGTCCGGACATACCAGGAGCATTCCGCGACGGTCGACGGTGGCGAATTGACCTGGACACGTATTTCGAGACAATGGAACGCCGGCTTAAAGGATTGCCTGAGAGCAACCAGGAGCTGGGTTTCCTTCAAAATCTCGCGCAGCAGCTGCAGTAACATGGCCAAAAACCAACGGAAACAAGGTCAGGAGTGGCTTCAGCGCTACCCTGGCCTGTACATAGACGCCCGCAGTGGCGTTTTTTACGTGCGCCATCCCAAAACCCGCAAGCAAGGCAGCCTACAAACCCGCGATAAGCAGCAGGCCATCCGGCGCTGGGGAATATTGCAGCAGATGTGGGAGCAGGACGGCGGCGATTTCGAGGCAGATCTGTTAGCGGGTAGCCTTGCCATTTCCAGATCTACCGAAACCATCAAACGAATAACCCTCAAGGCCTACTTGGAAAAGTGGCGCACAACGGTGCTTGGCCATCAACTATCCGAAGGCAGTGTTACCTGGAACGAGTGCCACGTACTAAGCCAGCGCGGCCGCAACCGAGGCAGGCCCGTAGCCATGGCCACCCGCACCGATTACGCCGCCGACGCGCAGCAGCTGGCAGCCAGCGACGATTCCCAGTTCTTCCTTTGCGATCCCCACGTTTTGCGCAAGGTTCGCAAACTCCTATCGCCCTGGTTAACCAAGCCCACTCACTACAACGGCCTGCGCAATACGTTATCCAGGGTATTTGGCCATGCCATCCAGGATGGCGTGATCGACAGAAACCCCATTCCCGACATCCAGAAATCAGTCGAACCAAAGCGCGAAGTGCTGATACCTAACGATGTTTACGTAGCCATTACCGAACACCTACTGGTGCACAACCTGAACCGCCGAGCATGCGACGGTGCTTGGCGCGCGAAAATATGCGACCTGATTTACATGATGAGCCAGCAACCCATTGACGTTTTCGGCCTGAAAGAAAGCCAAATAAACGATGATGGTGGCGAATTTGGAGAAATTACCTTCTCCCGGCACAAAACCGGCGTGGGTATTTTGCTGGAAATGAACACCGAACTGCGCCAGCTGGTTGATTGGTTTCGCAACTGGAAGCGAGAGCAGGGCATTATCTCGCCGTATCTGATGGTTTATCCCCGCTACTTCGACATGCGCAGCCGCACCCAGCCGGTGAAGCATCGATTTATGCAGGGGTGCTGGGCGCAAGCCTGTGAGGACGCTGGCTATAAAGGGCAGTATCAGTTGCGAGACTTGCGCAAGAAAGGCTTAACCGACGAGTTCGTGTCCCAGGGCGAGAACAACAAGGGTGGCCATGAAACCGAAGCCATGCGTAACCACTACCGCCTGATCCGGCCGCCAGAGCGCAGCCGATCCACGCTTAAATCACTACGCGATGCAGCACAAACTAGCGATTGATTGTCGGGACTTGGTCGGGGTTCTGTCGGGGAGCGCTCGCCGGTAAATTTCGGAAGCCCCAAGGCATTGGAATATAAAGATAAAAATGGAGGCGCGGGTCGGAATCGAACCGGCGTTAACGGAGTTGCAGGGTGCTCCATCTGATAGCCTTTTGTTACGCTAAATGAATCACCTGCACCGCAATCTTAATCCTGTTTGACACCTCTTTTTGCCTAAGCTAGTCCCTTTAGAATCAATAACCTGCGAATACTCTGTCGGGGCGCGCTCCTACGTGAAATCTGAACTACTTCGGCACCACCACTGCTCGCCACAGCAACGTACACGTCAGCGTTAATCGAGCGAATCCGTTTATTGTGAGACGAAAGACAATGATGGTGTACGCGTGTGCGTGCAGGTGCGTTGGGAGGTTTCCCTCAGAATGTTGGGGGGGTTCGGAAAGGAGTAACAAACGTAACACATGTAACACTATTATTATTATCTATATATATTAATTACCTATAATCGTTAGTAGTGGCAAGTAATCTGTAACGAACACGTAACGCTGTTACACTTTACGAACGTAACTTTTAAAAATAAAAAACCCTTTATAATCAATGCTGTTACGTTTTTGTTACTCCCTGCTACTCTTTTTTGTAACAGGAAGAGTGAGCAGTGGTGCGGCCTGCAGGGCATTATTTCCCCTTGTTACGCTTGTTACGCTTTTCCGAAGCCCCCCTGCTGCCACAGAACAGAAAGCTGATATATCAGTCTGCTTCACCCTCTGAGCCTCCGTTGGAGCGTGTAAATACGGTGTGGATTAAGGCAGGAGTGCATACAAGAACCGAAGGCGGGGGGGAGTTCGCGCTGGCACTACGAGCAACCCCACCCGTGTGGTTTGCTCGGGACGAAAAAAAGCCCGCGCGTGGCGGGCTGTTTAGCCTGGCTTGGTAACGGCTAGGACGTGACTGGCTCGCCCAGGGAATACGGCTTGAACTTCAGCACTTCCTTGCCGGCGATGTCGTTCATCTCCAGCATGCGCTCTTGCAGCGGCTCCAGTTCATTGGCGGCAAATACTCGAGCCGCCTTTTCTGCATCCCCGAACCCACTGGTGTTGGTGGGGATAATGCCCATCAGCTGCGGCGGTACGCGGTGGCCTGCCAGCTGGTCGTCACGCGTTGCGTTCTTGATGCTCCAGAACTCATCCTTCGCGGCCACCTCGCTAACCGGTATTACCTGCAGCCCGTCTTTTTTCCCGTTGGGCGCATACATGAACAGGTTTTTGAAGTTGCCCGGGCCTTTGCTGTTGCGTAAGGCGGTGCGCAGCTCATCGATGTCACCCTGCTGCTGTGCCGCGTCGGTCATGTACATGATGAATCCGGCGTGGCTGCCGTTGTTGTAATACTTGCGGCGGAATAGGGTGGCGCTTTCGTTCAGCCAGGCAGACTGCAGCGAGCCGATATAGTCGGGCACGCCATACAATTCCTGGTCTAGGTCGGGTTCCATCAGGTGGATTATGCTTCCGGCTGCAAACTCTTCTGCCTGCAGCCAACCATGCACCCACCAATAAGTTTCAGGTTTGATTCCGCGTCGACAGTACTTGGCCAATACCGGTTTGATCTTTACCAGGCCACCCAGCCGATTGGTAATCATCTCGCCGTAGAGGTTACCGAACACCAGGTAATCCAGCGCCATACGCGAAAAGTCCTGACGGCTTAAGTATTTTGTTGGCTGGAAGGACTTCACCAGAATATTCCGTTTAACCTGCAATGCGCTGCCGTGGTGTGCGGTGGCCCGGTATGATTTTGCCAGTGCGCCCAGATCAACCGGTGGTTCGTAATAATCCTGTCCCGCTGCCCAGCAGCCGGTGTAAAGCATTTCATACCGATCCATTACCGGTGTGGGTTCGCCGAATGTAAATGCTTCAAACTTGCCGTTGCTCATCAATAAATCTCCATCATGCTGCCGCCATGCTTTGCCGGGCCTTCAAGCGGCTCATTCGCCAGGGCATGCATAATTGCCCAGGCGATGTCCGAATGCCCGGTGTCGCCACGGCGACCGGCAGCGTAGGTTATGTGTTTCTGGGAATCTGTCATTACACGGCGAATAGCCATGAAACTCTGGGCGATCGCGGTGTCGCCGGCGTCGAACTGAAGCCGGCAGCGGTCGATGATGTTCTGGGTTTTGATGACCAGCCTGGCCTTCACATCCAGCGAATACTGGTACCTGGTAACGCCCGGGAAGAACTTCTCCACCAATTCGGCCACCGCTTCACCCAGGCCGGTCACATCAATGCCAATGAATTCGACGTTATACCGGAAGGTTAGCTTCCGGATCTCATCAGCCTGCTGCTCGTAATCAAGGCCCCTCAATCGAAGCTTTTCAATTACGCGGTGCGGTTTACTGTTGGAATGTGAGGGGGAAATAACAGCCAGTCCCGCGCCATCTCCGTCTTCGCCAGCCCCCGATGGGTCGTAACCAATCCATACCGGACTATCACCCAGAGGCCTGTCGGTGTAGGGCTTCAAATCCCGCCATTCAATCCAGCTGTCGACCATGCACGGCTGCAATTTTGCCAACGGGAATACAGCGTGGGTGTCGTCGACAAACTGGCACATCAGCAAGTTGGCGTATTCGTCTGGAGAATATTCCATGCTCAGCTGTTCTATGTCGAAAAGGTCACAACCTCCGGCCATCGCGTCTTCAACGGTCACGATCTGTCGCCATTGCCCATCCGGGCATGCCAGGCCATTGGCCAGTGCAGCGTGCGAGGTTTCAACAATTACCCGTTTATCTTTGGCCCGGCGCTTATTGAAAAGCTCGCCCGTCCAGAAGGGGTAGGCATCGTGGGTGAACGCCGATGGCGTGGAAATATAGGTTTGACTCCACTTCTTATGCATGGCCATGCCGCTGGCCACTTTCCGGAATTGCTGAAAGTCGTGAATCCAGAAGTACTCATCCATGAAAAGATCGCCGTGATAGCTCTGGGCCGTGCGCACGTTGGTGCCGAGAAAGTACAGGGTGGCGCCGTTCGGCAGAATGAGCGGGTCGCCTTTCAGTTCAACATCGCAGGTGTCTTTGATGAACTGCACGATGTACTGCCGGAAAACATGCGCCTGGGCCTTCGATGCACTCAGGAAGATTTTGTTCTTACTCGTGTGAAAAGCATCAACGATTGCTTCCCGGGCAAAGTACCAGGTGGCGCCGATCTGCCGAGATTTAAGAATGTTTCGAATGCGATGGGTTAGCCCCGCAACTTTCCACGTGTGCTGATAGTCGAATAACGATTCATTAAAAGCAGTGGTGATCAGCTCCAGGCCTTCTTCGCCAATGTCGTTTTTCGATTTGCGTGGCGCCCGGCTACTTTCAAGAATATTCGGGTTCAGATCCGATTCGCGCCTGGTTGTCTCGTACTTGTTCACCCGCGCCAGTCGCTCTATCTGCCGGCCTAGCAAGTCAATTTCCTTGAAATCCCTACCTTCTTTTTCATCCTTGAAAACCAGCTGAACCATGCGCGACTCGATAGAGCTCTCGACCCTCTGAATTGGCGAGCTTTGGTCCCATTCAAACCGCTTCTTCCAGTTGTTGAACAACTGCTGGCTGATGCCCAATCGCTCACAGATGCGCACTGCACGCCAGCCCAGCCAATACAAGGTGCGGGCTTCGACGAAATGCTCTCTGTAATCCGATTCAACTGTTTTATCCATGCGCCCAGCGTAATGGCTGCGGCGGTGCCGTTATTGGTGCAGGTTTTGTTCGATAGACCGGGACAAGTGCAACACGTTGGAATTGAACGGCTATGCCGTGAATCTGTGGGCTACTGATGAGGTTTTACAGAATCGCCCATAAAGCATTGGAGTGGCAACATGAAAAAGAAATTTCGAGTCGCAACGGAAGGGGCCACTACGGATGGCCGCGCAATAAGCCGCACCTGGATTGAACAGATGGCTGCCAATTTCAATCCCGAGAAATACGGGGCGCGGATTTGGCTTGAGCACATGCGCAGCATGATGGCAGATGGCGCGTTCAAGGCTTTCGGCGATGTGGTTAGCCTGGAAACCCGCGAAAACGCGGAAGGCAAGCTGGAGCTGTTCGCAGAAGTCGACCCCACTGATGATCTGGTGAAAATGTCGAAAGACCGCCAGAAGATTTACACGTCCATCGAAGTGGATCCTGATTTTGCAGGCACCGGCGAAGCGTACATGGTAGGCCTGGCCGTGACGGATTCCCCCTCATCCCTGGGCACCGAAATGCTCCAGTTCAGCAGCACGGCAACAGACAGCCCACTGGCCAATCGTAAGCAACGCCCGGAAAACCTGTTTTCTGCAGCGCTGGAAGCGGAGTTGGGTTTTGCAGAAAAGCCCCCGGCCGCTGACACCGACACCCTGTTTACCAAGGTGAAGGCACTGTTTTCAAAGCATCGCGACGCGAGCGCGGCGAAATTCAGTGACTTCCGTGCGGATCTGGAAAAAACACTCGAGCTGTTTGTCACCGATGCCCAGCAACTTCGCGCGTCAATTGATGAAATGAACAGTGAGTACAGCCAGATGAAAACTGCGCTGGACTCACTTAAAGCGGAATTCACCGCGCTGAAAACCGATCTTGAAACCAGCCCCTACAACCAAAGCAGACGCGACCCTGCCACCGGTGGCCACGAAGAAATTCTGACCGACTGCTGATTCTGACCGACTGCTGAAGGAAAACGAAATGCGTAATGAAACACGGGTACTTTTTAACAAGCTGCGCTCTCAGATCGCGACACTGAATGGCGCAGAAAACCCAGCTGAGCAGTTCAACGTAACGCCGTCTGTACAGCAAACCCTGGAAAGACGAATTCAGGAATCCAGTGCTTTGCTCCAGGCCATCAACATGATTGGCGTTGATGAAATCAAGGGCGCGAAAATTGGCCTTGGCGTTGGTAGTATTGCCGGCCGCACCAACGTGTCCAGCAAAGACCGTGCGCCGCGGGATGTTAGCGATTTGGGTAGTAACGGCTACGAGTGCCTGCTGACCGAGTTCGACACCGCGCTGCCATACGCCAAAATTGATGCTTGGGCGAAGTTCCCGAATTTCCAGGCTCTTGTTCGCGATGCGATTTTGCGCCAGCAAGCGCTCGACCGAATCATGATCGGTTTTAACGGCACATCGGCGGCTGTGGAAACTGACCGCGCGACAAACCAGTTGCTGCAGGACGTCAACATCGGCTGGTTGCAGCACTACCGCGCCAGTGCACCCGAGCGCGTGATGTCCGAAGTGGTAGCCGAGTCCGGCGAGGTGAATGTTGGCTCCACTGGCGACTACAAGAACTTAGACGCCCTTGTTTACGATGCCCTGCACAGCATGGTTGAAACCTGGCACCAAGGAAATCCGGACCTGGTTGTCATGGTGGGCAGCGCACTGCTGCAAGACAAGTATTTTCCGCTGATCAACGACAATCAGACCCCGTCTGAAAAATCAGCCACGGACCTTATCGTCTCGCAGAAGCGAATGGGCGGCCTTCCTGCCGTCTCAGCACCGTTCTTCCCAGAAGGCGCGCTGATGATCACAACGCTGGAAAACCTGTCGATTTACTACCAGTCCGGCGCCCGTCGCCGTCACGTGATCGACAACCCAAAGCGTAACCGCATCGAGAACTACGAGTCTTCAAACGAAGCCTATGTGGTTGAAGATTTCGGCGCCGGCTGCGTGGTTGAAAACATCACCATCGTTTGATCGAGGTTGATATGACAAGCCCAGCAAGAAAACATTTCTTGCGAGTACGCGCCGCCGTGGAGGCGGCGCAGTCTTCGCCAGAGCGCCCGCAAGGCGAGTCCCACGAATTGCACCGGATTGCAATAATTGAAGACTCGCGACGGCTGCACGACATTCAAAGCATCGAACGCAAGATCGACGCGAAGCGCGAAATGCTGCCGAAGTACGACAGCTATGTGCAGGGTGTACTCGAAGCCGGTACCGGCCAGCAAGACGATGTCCTGGTAACCCTGATGGTTTGGTATCTGGATATTGGTGACGTCAAAACCGGACTGGATATCGCGGAATACGCGATAGAGCACGGTATGCAAACCCCGGACAAGTACGCACGTACTACCGCAACACTGGCAGCTGAAGAAGTTGCCGTGTTCAGCTTGTTGGCCATAGCCAATGAAACCGTTGAGGAAGACCTGCCGGTGCAGCTACGTAGGGCCGTTGATCTGTTTGCCGATGCGGACATGCAAGACCAGGTGAAAGCCAAACTGTTCAAAGCCTACGGCTATCTGCTGCGCGACCAAGGGAATGACGAGCAAGCGCTGTCTGCCCTGAACCGCGCTCTGGATTTGAATGAACGGGTGGGTGTGAAGAAAGACATTGAGCGCCTGGAGCGAAATCTGAAAGATTCCGGCGAATAGCCGTTACCGAGTCGGCCCCCGACGCCAAGGCGGCACGGGGCCATGATTTGCGGCTTTGCCTGCAACTCTTCGGCCCCGTCCACCGCCTTCATAGGAGCAAGCATGAGCCTGATCGCCGCCGGCGGGCCTACCGAACCCGCAATCATCACGAATGCCCCGTTTTTTCCCGATATTGCCGTCGAATCATTCCGCGATGCAACACGCGTGGATGGCACGGTGACCAATGAGCGATGCCAGCACGCACTGGAGGCTGCGATCTCTGACGCCAACGATCAGTTGAGCAACTGGGTGCAGGAACAGGTTGCCAGTGGCGTTACCGACATCACTGGAATGCCCATTCAGCCCTGGCAGCGTGCGGGCTATCACCAGCAACTCTATCTGCGTGCCGTTTATAGCCTGGCAAAAGCGGACCTGATCGAGCGGTATCGCGATTACGACACCACCGGCAAAGGTCATCAGAAAGCCGGTGCACTGGCACCCGCAGACGATGATTACCGGCGTAATGCTGCCTGGGCGCTGTCGGATGTTCGCGGCGCCCGGCGCACAACTGTGGAGCTGATCTGATGGTTGACGTAAGAGCCATTCAGGGCGACACGGTAGACCGCATCTGCTTTCGCCATTACGGCTACACAGCTGCCGTTACAGAAGCCGTGCTGGAAGCCAACCCTGGCCTGGCAGAGCAGGGCCCGATAATTGCCATGGGTACCCGCATTCGATTGCCAGAGGTTCCGGCTCAGCCGGCACGGCAAACTGTGCAGCTTTGGAACTAAGCGGGGATTTATGAGCAATGACTCCAATGAAAAACTGTTGCACGACATGGTAGCCCAGGACTGGGCTGCTCGGCTCCGCGATCTTGAACAACTGCAACCCAGAGTTCACGCACTTGAGCACGCTGTTACGGGCATCCGCAGCGAAGTACGAGAAGCTCGAATCGAACAACAAGAAGAGCAGCGCGAAACCCGGCAGGCCTTGGAATCATTTCGTAAGCGCATGGACAGCGATTATCGCGCGACTGTGGTCGCAATGACGGAGATAGCAGGCGCAACAACTGGAGCAATCACATCATTGGTGAAGAGTGTGGGCGAGCTCACCAGAAAAGTGGCATTCGCCACTGGCGCATTATACGCCCTAATGGGCATTGGCGGTCTTGTGATGGCCTATCGAACTGAATTACTGAAAGTGCTCATATCCGTACTTGGAGGCAGCTAATGAAGAGCAGATCGAAGATTAAGTACCTGGTCGTGCATATCAGCGACAGCCCGGCAGATCGCGGCGATACCGCAGCAGACATCCACCGGTGGCATAAGCAGCGCGGCTGGTCAGGTATTGGCTATAACGCCGTGATAACCGGCGATGCGCAACTGCAGCAAGGCCGGCCAGATTACTGGCAAGGCGCGCATGTGCGCGATTTTGACGAAAACGGCGAAGGCGACAATAGCGACAGTCTGGGCATTTGCATTATTACCAACAAAGCGCCTGATGCCGACCAGCTTCTAGTTCTGGAAGGCTGGCTGATCGCAAAGCTGGGGGAGTACCCTGATGCTGAAGTTGTTGGCCACCGTGACCTGGATTCCCGCAAAACCTGCCCTAACTTCGACGTTCGCCCCTGGTGGGCCACCAAATCCCAACACAGAATTGACTGAGGCAGCGCCCATGACCCCTGAGCAGTTAGACGCCTGGCGCGCGGTACCCAGGACACTGGTAACCATGTACGCCATCATGTTCTGGCAAATCTGCCAATGGTTTATGGCGCTGCCAGACCCAACTGCCGCGCAGTCGGCTTTCGTTAGCACGGTCGTCGGCGCATCTGCCGGCTGGTTTGGTCTTTATGTGCACAGCGGGAGGCAGCGCGAATGATCTACGCAAAAATACTGGGCCCCCTGGCGCTTATGGTCGCGATCGCTTTTTCAGGCTGGCAGGCCCGCGGCTGGTTTGAAGACAGCCAGGCCCTGACGGCTGAGCGCGTGGCGCGCCAAGTGATTGAAGCCGAAATGAGCCGGGAATCCGAAGTGGCCCGGGTAGTGGAACACCAGCTGGCCCGCCTTGAGCCCAGTGAAAGGGTTATCGATAGGGGAATTATTCGTGAAATTCAAAAGCCCACTTATCAGCGCGTGTGTCTTGAGCCTGAGTTTGTCCGCCTGCTCAATAATGCCGCAACAGGACAGGCCGCAATCTTACCAGCAGAACCTGCTGACCAAGTGCCCGCAGCAGCTGCCGCAGCTGACTGACGGCAAGGGCGGCACGGTCGGCGCCACAATGAACGAGTGGGCCAAAATCTATCACCGTTGCAAAATTCGACATAACGGGCTGGTTGAAGCCATCAATTTACAACTCCGGAGCCAGCCATGAAAAAGCTTGAAGACCTGCGCGGCCACTTACTGGCTAACGTTCCCGGCCTGAAGCGCAACCCGGACAAGCTGCTGACATTTATCGAAGACGGCAGCATAGAGTTCTGGCCCGGGCAAAACCTCAGCCACGCCTACGCCATCCCAATCCAGATCATTGTGACCGACTACGCCGGCAACGTGGATGACCTGGTCCTGCCCATACTGTCCTGGCTGCAAGTGCGCGAGCCGGGCCATGACCCCATGAACACCATTCGCTTTGAAGCAGAGCTGCTGAACAACAACAGCTATGACATAGCGATCACCGTTAACGTAACCGAGCGAGTAATCGTAAAGGCCACCGAAGCGGGCCTAGACGTGGAACACGTGCTGCCCGAAGCGCCTATGGAAATGGACGCCACCGAATGGGAAATAATAATGGATCTGCATCACTTTAAAGAGGACGTAGATTTCGATGACTGACGACATCGATGCGCTGTCTGGCTGGGCCGAGCCCCTGCTAAGAAAAATGCAACCGGCTGAACGCCGAAAGCTGATGAAATCCATTGCCCGGGAGCTGCGCAAATCTAACCAGGAGCGGATGAAAAAGCAGGAAGGCCCGAACGGTGAAAGCTGGGAGCCACGGAAAAGCCGTATTGGCGGAAAGTCGGGAGGCATACGGAAAAAAGCGATGTTCACCAAAATTCGCACGTCCAAGTTTCTGCGGATTAATACCTCGCCAGACGCCGCCGGGCTGCTGTTCAGTGGTGCAGTAGGGCGTATTGCCCGAATCCACCATTACGGGCTACGGGCGAAAGTCGACAAGAATGGCCCGGAATACGATTACCCATCTCGCCCACTGCTGGGCACCAGCCGTCAGGACCTGGACATGATCGCCGAGAAGATCCTGGAACACGTCACGCTTTGATTTGAAGTTGTCGCATTACCGGCTGACAACTGCCGCGCCTACTGTTGCGCATTGCCCCAGCACAAACTGTCCGCATGGACAAAACCACCGAAGCAATCCGCCTGATTAACAACATCGTTCGCATCGGCACCATCGCCGAAGTGGACGTTGACCACGCACGGGCGAAAGTAAAAGCCGGCGATAACGTCACCGGGTGGCAGCCGTGGATATCCGCAAGAACAGGCAGCACTTTGGAATGGAATCCGCCGACAGTCGGCGAACAGGTTATTTTGCTGTCACCCGCTGGCGACTTGGCCCAGGCCATCATCATCACCGGCCTTTACACCCAGAACGCACCGTCTAAAAGCGCTGATGAGCACAAGCGGGTCTATCCGGATGGCGCCACGATCACTTACGACCACGTGAAGAAAGAACTGGTCGCTACATTCCCTGGGAAAGTGAATATCAACGTAGCCGGAAACGCCACCATCAACATTGGCGGCAATGCAACCACAGCAGTGGGCGGCGTGTGCAAAGTGAATGCCGAGAAAATCCACCACAACGATGGCAACCCCGTTGTAACAACGGGCCACATCTGCCACTTCACCGGTAACCCGCACGGCGATGGATCCAGCACAGTAACGGCAGGTAAATAGCCATGGCACTGAGCAAAGGCCAGCTTAAAAGCCGCATCATTGCAGAAATGAAAGCGCAAGGTGCCACCGCATCGGGCAAGCACAGTTGGGTCGATCGCATGGCAACCGCTATTGCCAACGCTGTTGTTGATGAAGTTCAGAGCAACGCGGAAGTACCTGTAACAGACGGTTCATCAGCCGGCCAATACAAGGTGGACTAATGGGCATGAGCGCAAAAACCGGACGAAAATTATCTGGGGTCCAACATATACAACAGAGCATCGCGGATATTCTGGCAACGCCCATCGGCAGCCGTGTTATGCGCCGTGGGTATGGATCACTTCTTCCCGAGCTTATCGACCAGCCGCTAAACGGTGGCACCCAACTAAGGGCCTACGCCGCCATCGCTATCGCGATTCAGCAGTGGGAGCCCCGGGTTCGGCTAAGCAGAGTTGTATCGATAGCCAGCACAAACTCCCCCGGCTTATTTTCAGTTGAGATTGAAGCCACAATCGCTGCAGGCGAAAGCGGCGGCGATCAGCGCCTTTCAATCATCGTAAACATAGGCGCAGGCGAATGAGCAATAACGCGATCGACCTTTCTAGGCTGCCAGCGCCTAACTTGATTGACTCAATGACGTTCGAGTCGTTGCTTGTTGAGCGTAAAGAACGACTCATTGAGCTAACACCCGAGACGGAACGAGAACAGCTTGTGGAAACGCTACAGCTCGAAAGCGAACCCCTGGTCAAATTTCTTCAAGAGTCAGCCTACCGAGAGCTAATGCTTCGGCAGATGCAAAACGAGCGCGCCCGATCGCTCATGCTCGCCTACGCTGCCGGCCCTGAGCTTGATCACATTGGCGTAACGTATTACTTGACGCCGCGGCTAGTCATCACGCCAGCCCAACCCGACGCAACGCCGCCAGTGGTCCGGGTTGATGAGTCCGACACCGATTATTTGCGCCGGATATTGCTGGCCCATGACGCCTTCAGCACAGCCGGATCCCGTAACGCCTATCGTTATTTCGCGCTACGCGCAGACCCGCGCATCAAAGATGCAGAAGTGGTTCGCCCGCTTGCTGGGCTAGTGCAGGCATACGTTCTGTCACGAGAGGGCGATGGCGAAGCATCAACCGAGCTGGTCAACATCGTTGAACAAGCACTCAGCGCGGATGACGCTCGCCCGCTCACCGACACGGTTCTGGTTGCCAGTGCATCGGTTTTGAGATTCAGCGTTTCCGCCACCATCGAGTTACGCGGCGGGCCCGATTCGGCGGTCGTGCGTGAGCAGGCAATCGCGGCGGCAAGAATTTATGTCGATGAGCGCCACGCCCTGGGCGAAACAATCGTCGCCGGTGCCCTGGAGTCACGGCTCTACGCGCCTGGTGTTGAGCGTGTCACGCTGCATTCACCTGTTGCGGATCTGGGCGGCGAGCCCAGTGAGTCCCCTTACTGCACCGGCATCCAAGTAATCATCAATGACTAGCCTTTTGCCACCAAACGCCACGCCGCTGGAGCGCCGAATCGAGCAAGCGGACGCGCTGATCGAACGGGCAAATGCACCCTTGCACACCGTGTGGAACGGCGCTTCGGCCCCCGAAAACATATTGCCTTGGCTGGCCTGGGCCGTTGGCGTTGACGCCTGGGACAGCCAATGGACTGAGCAGCAGAAGCGGAACGCCATCGATGCCGCTATACCCATCCGCCGCAAGCGAGGCACGGTTCGGGCCGTGCGCCGCGCATTAGAGGTGCTTGGTTTTAGCGATGTTGAGCTGCTGGAGCACACGGCCCAGCGCAACCAGTGGATCGCCGCCGGCGGACTGCTATTGGATGGCACCTGGAGCCTGGATGGGCGCAGCTTGGAAGTGCAGGGCGGCCCGCGAATCGTCACAACACACTGGGCCCAGTACGCACTCGCATTCAACATAAACGAAGCGCCATTGACCGCCCGCAGCCAAGGCCAGCTGCGCAAGCGAGTGGAGGCCGCGGCCCCGGTTCGCTCGGAATTGATCGCTCTGATATACCGCTACGCTGCCGAGTTTGACGCCCGAATCATGCTGTCTGCCCCTCAGATCACTGTGCGGCAACTGTTCACCGGCTGCACAGGCGAGCAGATACACAGTGCCCGCCTGCTCACCGGGTGCTGGGGGCTCACCGGCGAATATAAGCCCCGCCTTTTGACCGCGGCCGACCGCATTGATGGCGGTTGGCAATTAACCGGCCAGCAAGCAATTGGCCAGCCGTTAGACCAGGGCTGGGGTTCCGCTGAAATTCGCATTACCCAGCGTAAAGAAATGGGTATGCGCTCAGAAAATAGAAACCTATGGACCCTTGGCGAATTTGAAACAGATCGAGTGGATGGCACCTGGCAGCTAAACGAAACCGTTGATGGCCACCGTGATATAGACGGCAGCTGGCCGCTGTCCATAAGTATCCTGGAGCAGACGCGAATCCCAATGCTAAGCGGTGTCCGAACCCTGGGCGCCACCAAAATCCTTAACAGCATCGGCACCACTGCCCACGCGGTAATGCGTGATCGGCGCATTAAAACGGAGATACGTCTATGAGCGTGATACCCGCAAACAAACAGTTCCGGGCAAAAGTGGCTTTGGCGGTAGCGACCGCCACGGCGCCCCCTCGCATTACGCACACGGCCTGGGGCACTGACGGCAGCCCGGCAACGGACGAGGACGCAGCCCTGGGCGCTGAAGTGCACCGACAAGTAGTGGTATCAGCAACCGCCGGCGGCACCGTTTTGGCTGTTTCTGATGTGCTTCGGGGCGCTGACGTTGCGGGCCTGGCCATCCGCGAAATGGCCATCATCGACAGTGATGGTGACCTTGCTGGCCGCCGCGCGTTCGGAGCGTTAGAGCTCGCACCCGGTACCGACATTGACACAACACTCACCCTGCAATTTTGACGGAGTAATTCATGGCCGAATATTTAACCCCTAACAGCCCCCCGGCATTTAGTGAGCAGCTGCGCGCGATGACAACCGCAGATCCGGCGCACCCGGATTCCTGGAATCCGCAATACTTGGCTTTGATCGAAAACGACTTCTGGCTGCGCGATAAAATCGCCCAAACCCAAGGCCAGGTTGAAGACATTCTGGGCAGCGATCCTATCAACCTGTCAGATCGGCTTGACGCCCTGGTTCAATACGGCGCGCAACGCGTTTTTGTTGAGCGTGCAGAACAAGTGCCTGAGTTTGTGATCGAATCCGCTGTGGGCGGCGATGACAGCATCGACCTGGTAAGCACTGCCGGCATTCAGCCTGGCCAGCACTATTTCATTGTTGACTCTGGAAACACCCAAAGCGTTCGGGTTCGTCAAGTGCTCTCGGATAAGCGCATCACGCTGTACGGCTCGCTCACCAGCACCGTCGCTGTGGGCTCAACCCTTGGCCGCCTTGCTCCGGCAGAGTACGCAACGCCAGAGCTGACAGACATGGAGCGCGGCGCTTATTTGCACGTGCAGGGCTCAAACCTGGCAGCACGGTATTGGACCGGCAGTGCGTGGCAGAACCTGACAGCACGGGCAGACGGCAGCTGGAACATCCCCAGCAACGTCACGCGCTTGCGCGTGATGGGCGTTATTTCCCGCGTCGCGATCATCACAGCCTTGCCGATCGGCGTAACCCGCCGCCCCGAAAACATCTCACCGGCCGCCGCCGCCACCGGTGTAACAGCAACGCCAGAGTTGGTCGGTTCGCCTTATTACCCCCTGTACGGCGTGCCGCAAAATCTCCGCCGGTTTTACATCTTCAGACTGAACGAAGACGTGCCAGTCTACGAAGCCGACGAGACGCCGCTTGACGAAAATCCGATCGAAGCTCACACGGTTGCATCGCCAATAGACGTGGGCTCAGATCACGAATGGCAGTACCAGGACGAAAACGTGGAAGGCGAGTGGGCGCAGCGCTCACCCCGCACCCGTTTCGGTACCGCTGACACCTACATCGACACGCCGAGCGTTACAAGCCCGGCAGCTGGCGCAACCGACATACCTGAGCAGCCGGTTATCGAGCTGTCCGCATTTAACGTAATCAGCGGCACAGACGAGCACGTGGCCACGTCACTGCGTATTCGCGACAGCACCGGCGGCATTGTTTACGACGTGATCCGCTCTGAAACGCAGCTCACCAGCGTCACGGTGCCCGCAGATATCCTGCAGCCAGGCCAGACTTACACTATTGAGCCGCAGTACCACGGCGCGGTCTATGGCGATTCCGCCCGCGGCGCCGGCAGCAGCATCACAACGTCTGCATCGTTTGTGCCTGATTTTGATACCGAGATCGGCGCACCCTACGGCGGCGGTTATGTCGCGGGCAAAATTGTCTCAGATTACGACGGTCAGACGTACGGCCTTGTTGTGTCGGACGGCGGTGGCGACAGCGTTAAGATGGGCGACGGAACAATGAGCTGGCGCACCGCTAACACGGCTGTGACCGGCACTGCAGGCGTGCCGCCGATGACCCTGGCCGACGGCCGCACAAATCACAACGCCATTCTTGCGCTGAATAGCTTGTCTCAGTTTCCGGCTTTTAAGTGGATTGAAGACAACTGCAACGCGGCCCAGGGTCTGAATGGCCACACCGACTGGTACCTGCCAAGCCGCGACGAGCTTGAAATCCTCTATCGAAACTTCAAGCCCGACACCACGGCAAACAACACCTCCGCTCGCCAAACTACGGGTTTCGGCGGTGATGGCGCCACTTTCGGTACTAACGCAAATTCGCGGCCCACTCAAACTGGCTACACCGCAGGAGACCCAGCGCAAACCGACCGTGAAAGCTTCAAAGGCGCGTCCGCCGACGCTTTCGAGCCCAGCCACTACTGGTCATCGACGGAGAACGATGCGAGCCTCGCCTGGTTCCAGCGCTTCAACATTGGCTTCCAGTACCGGACCAGCAAGACGGTCAGCAACCGGGTGCGTGCCGTCAGGAGGATTGCACTTTAAACTTTTCTTTCCACTTTTATTTGGGGTGTTTCGCTATGAAGGCGAAAGAATTGCCGATTTATCGGGACACATTTGAGCTCATGAAATTGATCACCCAGATGACGCGGAATTTCCCGCGTGATCTGAAGATATCCCTGGGCGAGCGGTTGAGATCCGATTGCCTGGACATCGTGATCAACGTGTACCGCGCCAACGCGGCGCGAGATGGCCGCCGGCCGATAATCTCAGCCATTTTGGAGACCGTTCAAGTGGTTGAAATGACCATCCGGCTTTGCTGCGACCTTGCGTTAATCAGTAAAAAACAGCACGGCCAGCTGGTTGAGCGAACGGACGCTATCGGCCGTCAGGCCTACGGCTGGGAAAAGGCGAGTAAGTGACTTTTCAGGTAAACACGGCCAGAACGCGCAGGGCCAAGGCTTTGCGCGGCGAGCCAATAATCTCGGACTGCTCCCGCAGGGTTCGGCTTGCCCGGGCCCCGCGAAAAGGCGAAAGCCAGTTTCACGGCGGTTTTAATATCCCGCGGTGCGACGTGACAGTGAGCAGCTTAACGACGCTTTCGAGCCCAGCAACTACTGGTCATCGACGGAGAACGATGCGAGCAACGCCTGGAACCAGAACTTCAACAATGGCAACCAGAACCGGAACAACAAGACGAACAGCAACCGGGTGCGTGCCGTCAGGAGATCATAGTGTTTACTGTTGAAGAGGTCTTTCAAGCGTATTACGATTGCCGCAGAAATAAGCGCAATGCGCTGTCACAGTGCGATTTCGAGCTGCGACTGGAGCGCAATCTCATGAAGTTAATGCGCGACCTTAACGCTGGCGCCTATCGCATTGGCCGGTCAATCGCATTTGTGGTCAGTTACCCAAAATGGCGCGAAGTGTGGGCGGCTCAGTTCCGCGACAGGGTGGTGCACCACATCATCTACAACCGGGTGTCTGACCGCTTCTATCGCCGGTTTATTCACGACAGCTATGCCTGCATCCCCGGGCGTGGCTCATTGAAAGGGGTTGAGCGGATCCACGGATTCATGCGCAAGGCGACTGAAAACTGGCAGCACCCCGCCTGCTTTCTGCAAGCCGATTTGGCGAATTTCTTTGTCAGCATCGATAAAGACATTCTGTTCAATTTGCTGCGCAAGCGAATAGACGACGATGAGACTCTCAATCTGACCGCTCAAGTGTTGTTTCACGACCCAACCCAGCGCCCGATCGTGAACAGTCCGGCGTGGAAATTCCGCCACGTGCCGCACCACAAAAGCCTTTTCAATAGTGGTAACAAAGGGCTTCCGATCGGGAATCTATCGAGCCAGTTTTTCGCCAACGTTTATCTCGACTCTATGGACCAGTTCGTAAAGCGCGACCTGGGCGTGCGCTGGTACGGGCGTTATGTCGATGACGTGGTTCTGATCGGTAAAACGCCTGCAGAACTGAACGACGCGTTTGAGGCCATGAAAACGTTCGCGTTGACGCAGCTGGATGTACATTTCCACCCCAATAAAACGCAAAGAAACAGCGTCTATCGCGGTATTAATTTCTGCGGCTACGTGATGCTGCCGCACCGCCGGTACGTTCGCCGGCGCAGCACAAATGCCATGAAAGCCGTAGCGCACAGCGCCGAAAGACACGACAACCCAGAAGCCTGGGCCTCAAGAATGAACAGCTACCTGGGCATTTGCCAGCACGCCAACACCTACAACCTGCGGAAGTCGTTGGCCGTCGAAACCGGCATTGCCTTCCGTGGGCAACTAACGAAAGTCACCCCCTGCCAACCGAAGAGGACCGCAGCATGAGCAACAAATACGTTACCGCTTATTACCTGGACGCCAGAGACGGCCGCCCGGCCAACGAAGCGCCACTTCGCCACGGCCCGAAACGGCCCAGCGACAACCTGAAGGTCAGCGTAGTTGACCGGCGCCAGTCCCCCGCTCTGATCGTTGGGCACATTCCCTCCAGCGAGTCACCGGCTCCGGGCATGGTTCTGATCGATAAGGCCGAGCACGACAGCCTGGTGGCCGAGGTTGAGAGCTGGAGGATTGACAATGAAATGCGCGAGCTGCAGAAGTGGCGCGCCGGTATGGTGCTGTCCCGATTTCAAGCCCGCGCCGTTCTTCGCCGTTACGGTTACCGGGACCAGATCGAGCAAATGATGGCAGCGCCCGAGACCGACCCGCTCGCCGTGGACGCATGGAACGACGCCAGCGAGTTCCGGCGCCTGTCGCCAATGCTGAACGGCTTGGGCGCTCAGTTGGGCATTACAGATGATGAGCTTGATCTGATGTTTGAAGAGGGGATCGCCATCGAAGCCTAGGGTCACCCAAAAGCCAGGGACGGCTGGGGTTTTGTGCGTTTGTTGCAGACAACTTAAACGAATGGCTGCGAGCGCCGCAGGGTTCATCATGGCACCTATACCCCGGCAAAACCAAACCAGGAGGCGCTATGCCAGACCAATACCACCACGGGGTTCGAGTGCTCGAAATCAACGAAGGCACCCGGACCATCCGTACCGTTGCAACAGCCATCATCGGCCTTGTGGCTACCGCTCCGGAAGCGTCCACTGGCGTAAAAGCCGAGGCCGCAATCCGAACCATTGCCGACAACGGCGATATCATTTTCACCGCCTTGGAGGCAGGCACTTCCGGAAACCAGATCCGCGTCCGGTACGTCGACCCAGGCACAGCAGCGTCCACCCTGGAAGTGACCGTGGCCGGGCAAGACATTACCGTCAGTCTGGCCACTGACGCCGAGGCGGTTGTTACCAGCACCGCACAGGACATCGTCACCGCCGTTAACGGCAGCGCCGAAGCTTCCGCCCTGGTCTCTGCAGCCCTGGACGATGGCAACACCGGCGCGGGCCTGGCCAACATCGCGGACTACACCAAGCTCAGCGGGGGCGAAAACGAAGCCTTCCCGCTGAACACCCCGGTACTGGTTACAAACGTTCTGGACGCCATTGGCGATGCGGGCACCACCGGTACTCTGCCAGCGGCACTGGACGCCATTGCAGACCAGGCCAGCGCCATTGTGGTGGTGGTGCGGGTAGAGGAAGGCGCTGAAGCCAACGAAACCGAGGCCAACGTGATTGGCACTGTCACCCCGGAAGGCAAAAAGACTGGCCTGAAAGCGCTGTTGGCCGCCGAACAGAACCTGGGCGTAAAACCCCGCATAATCGGCGTGCCCGGCCTCGACACTGAGAACGTCACCGCTGAAACCATCAGCATTGCCCAGAAGCTGCGGGCCTTCGTGTACGCCAGCTGCTACGGCTGCGCCACTATCGAAGACGCCATCATGTACCGCAATGGCTTCGGTGCCCGCGAGCTAATGCTTGTCTGGCCCGACTTCGTCGCCTTCAACGTGAACACCGCAACCTCTGGCACCGCTCACGCTGTCGCCCGAGCCATGGGCTTGCGCGCCAAGATCGATCAGCAGGTGGGCTGGCACAAAACCCTGTCTAACGTTGCTGTGAACGGCGTAACCGGCATCAATAAAGACGTGCACTGGGATCTGCAAGACCCCAACACCGACGCCGGGCTGCTCAACGCCAACGAAGTCACCACCCTGATCCAGCGTGACGGCTTCCGGTTCTGGGGTTCCCGCACCTGCAGCGCAGACCCCTTGTTCCAGTTCGAGAACTACACCCGCACCGCCCAGATCCTGGCCGACACCATCGCCGAGGCGCACATGTACGCAGTGGACAAACCCATGCACCCGTCGCTGGCAAAAGACATCATCGAAGGCATCAACGCCAAGTTCCGCGAACTCAAAGCGCTGGGCCTGCTGATCGATGCGCGCGCCCGGTTCGATGCAGAAGCCAACACCAAGGACACCCTGAAGGCTGGCAAGCTCTACATCGACTACGACTACACCCCAGTGCCCCCGCTGGAAAACCTCCTGCTGCGTCAGCGCATCACCGACCGCTACCTGGTCGACTTCGCTGCCCGCGTGAACTCCTAAGGAGCATTGAACTATGGCACTTCCCAAGAAGCTCAAACACTTCAACCTGTTCGGCAACGGTGACAACTGGCAGGGCCAGATTTCCTCCCTTACCCTGCCGCCCATGGTGCGCCAGATGGAAGAGTATCGCGGCGGCGGCATGAACGCCCCGGTCGATATCGACATGGGCATGGAAAAGATGGAGTTCAGCTGGACGCCTGCCGGGCTGATTCCGGAGCTGTTCGACAACTTCGGTACCAACCGCCTGGACAGCGACATGCTCCGCTTTGCTGGCAGCTACCAGCGCGACGACACCGGCGAAACCGTACCGGTGGAAATCGTAGCCCGTGGCCGCCACCGCGAAATCAACATGGGCGATGCCGAAGCCGGCAGCGACAACACGCAGAGCATCACCACCACGCTCAGCTACTACAAGCTCACCATCGCCGGTGAAGAAATTGTAGAAATCGACGTGACCAACATGGTCGAGCGCGTACGTGGCACCGATCGCCTGGAAGAGCACCGCCAGAACATCGGCCTATAAGGAGCCCTAGCTCATGGGCAAGAACGAAGCCAACAACGTTACTGTTGCCCTGGACACGCCTATCCAGCGTGACGGTGAGAAAATCGAAACCATCACCCTGCGCAAGCCGATGGCCGGAGAGCTGCGAGGGCTGAGCCTGGCCGACGTGCTGAACCTGGACGTGGACAGCATTACCAAGCTGGTGCCCCGCATCAGTAACCCCATCCTTACTGAACACGAGGTCCGCAACATGGATCCCGCAGACCTGGTCGAAGCGGGCAAGGAGATTGCCGGTTTTTTGCTGCAGAAGCGGCACAAGGGGTAATCCCTCGCCGCGTTGACGACGCCATGGCAGACGTGGCCGCCATCTTTCACTGGCGCCCCGCTGACATGGCCGATATGACCATAGCCGAACTGATGGAGTGGCGGGAGCACGCCCGCAAGCGCAGCCAGCCGGAGGAATGATGTCTAAGAGCCTGGACCTTCAGGTCATCCTGGCAGCCCGCGACAAGGTCACCGGGCCGCTGAAGAAAATCAACGCATCATCCACCGGAACCGCCAAGGCCCTGAAAAAAAGCCAGCAGGAAATCAAGCAGCTGAAGGGTGCCCAGCGGGACGTTTCCTCGTTCCGTAAAATGGACCGCGCCATCAAGGACAACGGCACCGCGCTGTCTGCCTCTCAGGAGAAGGTGCGGCAGCTGGGCCAGGAGCTCAAAAGCACCAGCAAGCCCACCGCGAAACTCCGCTCCGAATACAACAAGGCCCGCAAGGAAGTTGAGCAGTTCACCCGTAAGGGTCAGGAGCAGAGGAAAGAGCTGGGCGCCGTTCGCAAGCGCCTGAAGGATGCCGGCATCAGCACACGCAACCTGGCCGACGAAGAGCGCCGGCTGGCCGAGCGGATGAAGACCGCCAACGACCGCATTCAGCGCCAGAAACGACACCTGGAACAACTGGGCAAAGCCGACGTATCCGGCAAGTTCCGCAACATGACCGGCGAAGTCGGCAAGTTCGGGCGGCGTACAGCCATGCTGGGTGGTGCGGCCGCCGGTGGGATCTTCGCGGTGGCCAACTCAACGGCGACCTTGGGCGACAGCGTTGCAAAGACCGCCGACAAGATCGGTGTGGCCCTGGGGCCCTACCAGGAATTGCGCTACGCAGCAGAACGATCAGGCATATCCACGCAGAAGCTGGACAGCAACATGGTGGCCTTTACCAAGCGGCTGGGCGAAGCCAAGCAAGGTACTGGCGCGGCGCGCAAAGCATACGACCAGCTGGGCCTGTCATCGTCGCGGCTGGCCGAAATGACACCGGAAGACGCGCTGAACGTGGTGGCCGATCGGCTGGCTTCGGTGGACAGCCAAACCGAACGGGTGGCGCTGGCATCTCAGATGTTCAGCCGCGAAGGCGTTGGCATGGTCAACATGCTGAAAGACGGCAGCGGCGGCCTGAAGGAGCTGCGAAGGCAGGCGCAGGAAACCGGCTATGTGCTGAGCGATAAAGCCGCGCGGGATGCCGAGGTGTTCAAGGACTCGCTTCTGGACGCACAGCTAGGCTTGGCCGGCATGAAGAACACGATCGGTGCCGAGCTTATGCCCGCGATCAGCGACATGATGGGAGACCTGTCTGGCTGGATGAAAGAGAACCGGGACCACGTGAAAGCCTTCGCGAAGGATTTCGGGCAGCGACTCAAGGATGCCGTTCCGGTGCTTCGGGATATAGCGACGGGCGCTGCTTCTATGGCAGGCACTCTGGCGTCCATAACCGGTGCTCTGGCTAAGGTGGTTGGTGGCTTCGATAACTTGGGCATGATCATCGCTTTCCTTTTCGCGATGAAGCCGGTCATGGCCATTCTGGCTTTCGGCAAGGCTATCTTTGCAGCCACAACCGCCGTTATAGGGCTGGCCGGTGGACTGCCCGCCGTGGCGGCTGGCGTTAAAGCAATCGGCGCCGCCCTGACCGCCAACCCGATTGGCATCATCATTGCCGCCATCGGGGCGGCGGCCTACCTGATCTATAAGAACTGGGATGGCATAGCCAGCTGGTTCAAAGGGATCTGGGGTGAAGTGACTTCCGCCTTCGACGATGGCCTGGGCGGCATTGCCAAGCTCCTGGTGAACTGGTCGCCGATAGGCCTGCTCTACAAAGGCTTCTCCGCCCTTATGAGCTGGCTGGGCGTAGACATGCCAGCCAACCTTACCGGCGCCGGCGGCAAGATGATCGCTGGCCTGGTGTCGGGAATCCGCAACGCGGCCAGCGCTGTGGCTGGCGTCCTGTCCGGACTCTGGGGAAACATTAAAGGCGCGTTTAGCGACGGCATAGCCG